>Ga0075012_10000225_pt1 | contig 61334 bp, 71 predicted proteins | sample All_14_2_FD_71474 | JGI IMG/M metagenome (GOLD analysis project Ga0075012, IMG submission 71474) | Freshwater microbial communities in response to fracking from Pennsylvania, USA - Allegheny Zone_MetaG_DW_15 | ecosystem: Environmental > Aquatic > Deep subsurface > Groundwater > Drilled... | reverse complement strand
GATATGCTGCGTGGCCGTGAAATCCCACGTTTCGCCCGGCGTTTCCTGATAGTGCCAGACGTATTCGCCGGTCTTGGCCTTGATCGCCACGATGGACGAAAGATACAGGTTGTCGCCACCACCGGGTGAACGATAGGCCTGATTCCAAGGGCTGCCGTTGCCTACGCCGATGTAGAGCAGGTCCAGTTCGGGGTCATAGGCCATCGCATCCCAAACGGTGCCGCCGCCGCCCAGCTTCCACCATTCACCCTTCCAGGTGGCTTCGGCTTTCTTGAGGTATTCCTCGTCGTTCTTGCCCGGCATGTCGGGCACGGTGTAGAACCGCCAGACCTGCTTGCCGGTCTCCGCATCATAGGCGGTGACATAGCCGCGCACGCCCATTTCCGCGCCGCCATTGCCGATGATGATAAGCCCGTTCATCGCGCGCGGTGCGCCGGTGATGGTATAGGGCTTGGACTGATCGACCGTGACGGTGGACCACACCTGCTTGCCGGTATTGCGATCCAGCGCGATCAGGCGGCCGTCGAGCGTGCCGAAGTAGAGCTTGTCACCCCAAGCGGCCATGCCACGGTTGACCACATCGCAGCAGGCCTTGACCGCTGTTTCGCCCGGCACCTTGGGATCGAATTCCCACAGCACCTTGCCGGTCAGCGCGTCATAAGCCTTGGCCTTGGACCATGCGGTGGTGAGGTAGATCTTGCCGTCGATCACCAGCGGAGTGGCTTCCTGACCGCGCGCAGTGTCCATATCGGCCGACCACGCAAGGCCAAGCTGGCCGACGTTTTCTGCCGTGATCTGGGTGAGCGGGCTATGGCGCTGTTCGTCATAGGTCCGGCCATAGGACAGCCAGTTGGCCCCATCGGCGGCGATGATGCTTTGCGCAGTTACCCCCTCGCCGCCATTGGCCGCCCCAAGCTCGTCCTTCCCCGCCATCGTGCAGGCAGCCAGCGGAAGAGCCAGCGCCAGCGTTCCGGCGAGCATCACGTGCAACTTGCGATCAAAACGCATCTTCAACCCTCTCCACCTGTCCGGCTTGCTACCGGATCAATTGACCATGCGGTCACTGTTACCCCAATACGGTGCCCGCAGCGCCTTCTTGTCCATCTTGCCCGCTGCAGTGCGCGGAATCGAGTCTACAAACGTGACAGATTTTGGCGCTTTCACGCTGCCCAGCCGCTCCTTGGTATGGGCGATGATCTCGGCCTCGGTCATGCCATCGGCCACGACCACCGCGTGGACCTGTTCACCCCACTTTTCGTGCGGAATGCCAAAGACGCACGCTTCACGAACCGCAGCAATTTCCGTCACCGCCGCTTCAACCTCGGCGGTGAACACGTTGAACCCGCCTGACACGACCATGTCCTTCTTGCGGTCAACGATATAGAGGTAACCGTCCGTGTCAAACTTGCCGACATCGCCGGTGTGGTGCCAGCCGAACTTGCGGATTTCGGCAGTTTCTTCGGGCTTTTCAAAGTAGGAATGCGTCACCAGCGCGCCGCGGACGCAGATCTCGCCCGCTTCACCCAGCGGCACTTCCTTGCCATCATCGTCCAGCAGCGCCACCGTGATCGAGCGCGTCGGCTTGCCGCACGACGCAAGCTTTTCGGGCGCGGATACCGCAAACTTCGCCACGTCCTCGGGCGGGAACCACGCCACGATCATCGGGCATTCGACCTGGCCGTAGGACTGGCACATGGCAGGGCCGAACGCCTCGACCGCCTGCCGCAGCTTTTCCGGGCTGCACGGCGAACCGACGAGGATGAAGATGCGCAAGCTGGAGTAGTCGTGGCTGCCCAGTTCCGGCGAGGCGAGCAACTGATAGAGCGCAGTTGGCGGCAGGTACATGTGCGTGACCTTGTACTCCGCAATGGTGCGCAGCACGACTTCGGCGTCGAACCCCGGCAGGATCACTTGCGTTGCGCCAAGGCTCATCGTCGAAAGTGCAACCGGCCCTGCCGCGTGCGTGATCGGCGCGGACACCAGCGCCACCGGATCATCGGTGCGCCCACCCATGCCATCGGCGGAGGTTTCAATCATCGTGCCCCAACCAAGGTTGGTGACATTTGCGCCCTTGGATGGGCCGGTGGTGCCGCCGGTGGGGAAGATGCCAACCATGTCCATCAGATTGCCGAAAGCGTCGACTTCCGGCTCAACGAAGTCCGCTTCGGAAACGCCTGCCATGAATTCGTCAAGGCTGGGATCATCGCCGATGCGCTTGTCGAGGCAGACGAAGTGCTGAAGCGTGGGGCACAGCGCCTTGAGCTGTTCAACTTCGTCGGCCTTGGACGAATGATAGACCATCCATTTCAGGCGCACGTAATTGATATAGGCGGCATTGGCATCGATCGCGTTTCGCGTGTTGACCGGAACCCACTTGCCGTTGGCACGCCACATGGCCAGCAGCGCAACCAGCAGCATGCCATCGTTCGGCCCATAAAGGCCAAGCAGATCCTGGTTTTCGAAGCCGCCCTTTTGCAGCGCCGCGGCGATGCGCACGGAAAGCGCCTTCGTCTCGGCAAAGGTCAGCGAAAGGCCGGTGTCTGTGTCGACAATCGCAAGCCGCTGCGGGTTACGATCATGGCCACGGTCAAAGTAATCGATAGCGCGCACTATTTATCCCCAACGGTTGATTTCTGGCCCCGGCGCCCATGCGCGGAGCGGTTCTGGAACGGTAGCTTTGGCCAATGCCGCCTGCACGGACGGGCGTGCGGCAACGCGGGCCAGCCATGCTTGCGTATGCGAAGCATCGGCAAAAGCGGCGGCCTGAAGCGTCTGCATTCCGGCCAACCAAGAGTACGTGACAAGATCGGCGATGGAAAAGCTGCCCATCAGCCAATCGCGACCGTCCGCCAGCTGCTTCTCACAACGCTCGACCGCAGCCGCGACCTTCGCCTCGCTATCGGCAATCTGCGCGGCATCGATTTTGCCGTCATGCAAGTCCTGCCAGCGCTCACGCAGGTCATCTGAAACGATGCTGCTGGCCAGCGCTCCAAAAGCGTCAGCCGGAATGGCCGCGATAGCATCTTGTGCGTTTGCCATGTTGCCCAGCAACGCGGCGGCAGGCGAAAGTCGCTCGGTGATCTGGCGGCACCACATCATCATTTCCCAGCGCGCATAGGCATCGGCGGGCTGCAAACCGGCACCGCCAGCGGCCTCGTCAAAGTATTGCGCGAGGAACACAGACTCGGTCATCGCCTCACCATCGACCATCAGCACCGGGCCTTCACCCTCGATACCAAGGTCCAGTGCGATGGACTCGGTCACGCCAGACAACGCATGGCGCTCGCCCGCCAGCAGATCGATGTGGCGGCATTCAATGGTAACGCCGGATTCAGCCAGCGCGGCAAGGACAGTCAGCGAAGCGCCGTTCGGCTCGCCGTGATAGAGAACAGCGCTCATTCTTCGATCTCCGCCATGATGAGGCCATAGCGGCTGGCAAGGTCCGTCTTGCCCATCGCCCAGGTCTTTTTCACTGCATCGCGCGCATAGACCCGCTTGAGCCAGCGCATGATGTTTGGCGTCTTGTCCTTGCCCGCAAGATCGGGCTGCGACAGGGGGAGCGAATAGGTGCTGTTGAAGATGTTGATATCGGCCAGCGTGTACTGGTCGGATCCGACGTAGGGCCGCTTGCCCAGTTCCTCTTCCAGCTTGGCAATGCCCAGACCGACACGGCGGCGGCTTTCAGCCATCTCAGTTTCCGAAAACGCGCCGCTGATCGCCTTGCGCCACGCCACCCGGCGTTCGGGCAAGGGAATGCGTTCGATCGCAGCATCAAGTTCGGCCGGATCGCGCTGGCGGACCATTGGCCCGACGAACACGCTCCAACCGATCATCGAGAAGCTGGGGCCAAGCCACTGGTCCATGAACTTCATCCACCAGCGCACGCGCCAGCTGTCCTGCGCATCGGCGGGCATGAGATCAGGCCCATCGAAGCGGTCATTGACGTATTCCATGATCGCAGTGCTCTCAGTGAGCACCAGACCATTGTGCGTCATTGCCGGGATTGTGCCCTGCGGATTGATCGCAAGGTATTCCGGCTTGTGCTGATCGAACAGCAACATATCGGTATAACGGCTGACAAAGGGCACGCCCTTTTCCATCAGCGCCAGCATGGGCTTGCCCGAATTTGCGTTCGGCTCCCAGTGATAGAGGGTTACCTCGTCCATCGCCTCGCTTTGCCTCTCTCCCGATTCCGCCTTGTGACGGAATTTTGTTAGTAACACATACTAAATCAGCGGGAGCGCGGGTCAAGCCCGCATACCTTTAATTTTCGTACCCCCGCTATGGCCGTTGCGTGGCCAAGTGCATCACGCAGATTCGGAGCGTTTCACTCGGTGCAACGCTGATGCACAGCAAAAAGGGCACGCCCCGCAAAGGACGTGCCCCTTTCGTTTCCAGACACCTGTCGCGAGGGATCAGCGCGCGGTCATTGTCCAGCGGAAGAGATGCGTGCGGCCTGAGAGCGGCGATGCAACACGCATTTCTTCCTCGAGTCGCAAGCCCTGCTCCTCAAGTTGTCCTCTTAGCGCAGTCCAGTCGCTCCAGCGTGTGAGGCCGGTCACGCTTTGCGGGGAACCCAGCACACGCCATGCTTTTTCAAGCCCCTGCGCCAGATCGATCGGCGCGGCACCGCCCGTTGTCGCAACAAAGGCCAGCGATTCCGGGATGCGACTGTCAAACACCACCAGCGGTGCATCGCCAAGGCTCGCGGCAAACGCTGGCGCGGCGATGGCAGAACCTGCCAACGCGCTGCCTTTGAGCATGGAGCGACGGGACAGGCGCATCAGCCTGCCTTCCCGAGGTAGGCCGCCACAGCATCAAGCTCAGCGTCGGTCAGGTCCACCTTGGTCTGCTGCGGCATCGCGCCCTTGCCCATCCGCACGACCGCTTTCACATAGTCAGCGGTCAGATCGTCACGGTTGGAAAGCAAGCCCTTTGCCGGCGGGTTGCCCGCCATCATCTGCTGCTTGGTCAACAGATTGGTGCCCATGCCGCCAACGAGGTGACAATAGCCGCACTGCGCTTCGAACACGGTCTTGCCATCGCGGCCCGGCTTCAACCGGTCACCTTCAGGCGCAACCGGCCGCAGCATATAGGGCGGCATTGGTGGTGGGCCTCCGGCAGGGGGCGCAGCATAAGCAGCCGCACCAATCGCCACCAATGCAGCGGCAATAACGATCCGCTTCATATCAGTTGCCCCCTTTGTAAGCAGAGCCGCGCTTGTCGGCATAGGCGGCGGGCCAGACGCCCTGCTTGCCCGGCGCGATGATGCCGTTGGGGTCGAGCGCGGACTTCACTTTCTCGTCGAACCGGCGCAGCGCGTGGTTGTTGAAATCGAAGGTTTTCATCACCGGGTCCATCCACCCCAGATGCGTGCGGTATTCGGCATAGCCCGCCTTGGCCGTCTGGACGATCAGCGCGTCGAACAGCTTGCGCATCTTGGCGACTTCATCCGCATTGTCCCGGTCATACATCAGCATGTTGACGTTATTGGCAAAGCGTCCGCCGATGGTGAAGCTGGCGTAGAAATCGACGTCGAAATCGGCGATGATCTTGCGGCTCAGCGCCATCTGATCAAGCACATGCTTGCCCGTGGCCGGAACCACCGGCGAAAAGCCCATGTGCGCCCCGCGCCCGCCGATCCAGTCCGACATCTGCAACGGCACGGCGGACGGCACGCCCATCGTCGTTTCATACTGCCCGATGGGATCGCCCTGCCGCCACCAATGTTCCTGCGGCGCAGCATCAAGGTTGCGCTTCATTGCCGCCTTGACCACTTCGGCCCGCGCCTTGACCACCGGCTCTTCGCCATAGAGCCGCAGCGCGACCTGCCAGTAGCCCAGCTTGTGCTCCTTGAGCAGTTCGTCCACGCGCCAGTCCGGAATGGCCGATGGCTTGTCCCAGAAGTCCTTGCGCTGCCCCTTCAGCACCATCTTGCCCAGCCACGAAGGGATGAACACGTTCTGGTCGATCAGGCCGGAAATCTTGAGCGGCGTGATCGTATCGATCACCCAGCCGATGTCCTCAACCTTGGGAATGTCCCACACGATCTCCAGCGAGGTTTCGGGCGCTGGCTGCAACCACACGCCCGCCCGCGTCACGATACCAAGGTTCGATTGCGAGAACGCCAGATCCCACGTCGGGCCATAGCTCATAGGGAAAAGGTGGAACGCCGGGTTGCCCGCCATCGCGCCCATGCCGGTGCGCACCAGATCGCCGTCGGGCAGCACCGCCTCGATCCCGCAAAGGTTGCGCGCGTGCAGACCATAGGAGGTGTAGCCGATGCCGTGTTCAAGCGCATTGCCCAGCACTGAACCCCAGGCATTGCCGGGGACCGAAAGCCACAGCGGCGCCTTCTCGCGCTGGATCTGGTCGTAAAGATCAAAGAACCCCACGCCCGGTTCAACCACGCAGTAGGCCAGCTTGTGATCCAGCTCGAGCACCTTGTTCATGCGCCCGAGGTCCATCACCACGGTGCCTTCCATGCGCGGCGCAGCAGTCCCGTAACCCAGATTCTTGCCGCGTGCGACAGGCCACAACGGCACCTTATGCTCGTTCGCCAGCCGCACGATCGCGCGCACTTCGTCCACGCTGGCAGGCGCGACGGCGGCCGATGCAGGCCACTCCTCGGTGCTGCCGGGAGCGTATGTATCGGCATAGGCATCGCGGTCGGCGTCGGTGTCCATCAGCCATTCCTTGCCGACGACACCGGCAAAGGCGGTCATCGCAGACTGGAACTGCTTCGGGCTGACGCGGGGCGGAAGGTGAAGCTTCACCGGCTGGATTCTCCCATGTGTTTTTCTAACAATTGTTATTGTTATGCGACTTTGCGACCGCTTGGTCAAGCCGTCACGTCAGCGCGTAATACTTCACGTAATTGCCGTCCGGCTTGCGCTCGCCCACGCCAATGAAGACGTGGCGCGTCAGCCAATCGTGCTTGCCCCTGCTCGTCTCGAACGTTGGCTGGGCGCGCAGGTAGTACTCGGCGTGAGGCACCGGCTCACCCCCGGCGAAGGCCCAGGCGCGCAACCGGTCCATCGTCCCCGGCTCACGCCCCCACAGAAAGCCCTTGTTCTGCATATAGATCAGCGTGCCGTCATCCTCTTCCAGCACATAACGCGCATCGAACGCCGCCGTGTCGTCAGGCCGAAAGAAGGCATAGTCGCCGCCCGAATTGGGCACAGCCCTGCCTTTCAGGCGCGGCCCTTCGAACTCACCCTCGTCAACGTAGACCGCACTGCGCATGCCGCCCGATGGCAGGTCTGGCACCATCTGCACGCGGGTGAAGCGCAAGCGGCAGGCAAACGCGAATTCGAGGCGGGGATTGTCGAGTGTGGAGAAGTCCATTCAGAAATTCCTTTCAAGCCACGCCACATCCCACACCACACTTCTCGTCGTCCCGGACTTGATCCGGGACTTGGCTTTTCTTTCCAACGCCGAAAGAAAAAAGCCCTGCCCCGGATCAAGTCCGGGGCGACGGTGTGTGTTGGCGGTGGTGGCGTCGTGCATCAATAGTTGCTCAAAATCGTCAGGCTCGGCCCGTCGAGCGGCTTTCCGGCCTTCTGCTTTTCCAGCTCGTCCTTGCGGGTCTGCGACTGCAGATCGATCAGGTAAGCGTGGATCGCATCGGCATCCTCGGTGGAGAGAATATCGTTCCAACGCGGCATCCCGTTCGGCACCAGCAGGCCCTCCATCACGATCTCGCGGAACATCTCATGGCTCGCAGGCTGCATCCGGCGCAGGTCCGGGGTGATCGAGCGTGGCTGGTTGGCGTGGCAGATCGCGCAGTTGCCGAAGAACAGCCCTTGCCCGCGCGCGATGGTGGCAGCGGTAACGCCCGTGGCCTGCGCAGGCGGTGCTGGCGCAACTTCCAGCGCGGGCCGCATATCCGGCATAAGCACCTTGCCGCCGCCCAGCTTGAACACCAGCAACCGGTTCATGTTGCTGCGGTTATAGGCCGCCGAATAGCGCGGCACGAACGGATAGCCGCCCCCGCCCCAACCGGCCATGACCGCGATGTACTGCACGCCGCCCACCTCATAAGTCATGGGCGCGGCCATGATCGCGGTGCCGGTGTCGATTTCGTGCAGCAGCTTGCCGGTCTTCGTCTCGCGCACGAACAGCTTGCCGGTAACGCCGCCGTGGATCGTCAACCCACTGGCAGTGGTCAGCACCCCGCCCCGGTCCTGCCATCCTGCGGTATCCGCCGCCCACACCGTCTTGCCGGTAAGCGGATCGATGGCGCGGATTTGCGCGCTGGCTGGGTTCTTCAGCGCTTCGGCATAGGCGGGCGTCTTGCGCACTGCATCGCCGAATGCAGGCGGAAAGCCCGCCAGCGCTTCCTTCACGTCGGGCGTGAAGATCAGCGCCGCATCGTTGTTCAGCCCGCGCGCCTTGTGGGGCTTTTGCCCCTCGGTCATGAAGATCAGGTTCCCCATATCCAGCACCGCGCCGATATACAGCCCGGTTGCCGGGTCATAGCTGGCCGGATGCCAGTTGCGCGCCCCCGTGGTGGCGGGGAACACGATCTTTGGGCCAGTGGTATAATCGGCGGCTTCGGGATCGAGGATCGGGCGGCCGGTCTTTGGATCGATGCCCTTGGCCCAGTTGGTCCGCACGATGGGATTGGCGCGCAGCAGCTTTCCGTCGCGCCGATCAAGAATGTAGAGGAACCCGTTCTTGGGCGCATGCAGCACCACCGGGCGGTCTTCGCCATCGATCTTCATGCGGGTGAAGATCATCGGCTGCGTGGCGGTGAAATCCCAGTTGTCGCCGGGGGTTTCCTGATAGTGCCACTTCATCCGCCCGGTCTTGGGATCAAGCGCGACAAGGCTGGCAAGATAAAGGTTATCGCCGCCTGCGGGTGACCGCTTGGACGTGGCATAGGGCCCGCCGTTGCCGGTGCCGACGATGACCAGCCCGGTTTCCGGATCGAAGGCAATTGCATCCCACGGAGAGCCGCCGCCGCCAATGTCCCAGCGGCTGTTCGGATCCCACGTCTTCAGTGCGGCTTCGAGTTCCGGCGTTTCCTGCGGACCCAGCTTGGGATCATGCGGCACCACGTGCCAGCGCCAGCGCAATTTGCCCGTTTCCAGATCGAGCGCGGTGACATAGCCGCGCACATCGTATTCGGCCCCGCTCATGCCCACGACCACATCGTCGCCCGCAATTTCTGGCGCGCCGGTGGAATTGTCACCGCGCTTGCGATCCTCGATGAAATCGGTCTTCCACACCACCGCGCCGGTTTTGGAATCCAGCGCATACATCCAGCCATCGAGAGCCGCGACGAAGACCTTGCCGCGTGCCACGGCCACCCCGCGATTGACCATATCGCAGCAGACGGTGCGGTTGACCTGCATGTCCACCTCAGGCTCGAACCGCCAGAGTTCCTTGCCCGTTGCCGCATCGAAGGCATAGGCGCGGCCCGTGGTGCCAGACGTGTAAAGCACGCCATCCATTACCACCGGCGTCGCTTCCTGCCCGCGCAGGGTGCCAAGCTCGGCTTCCCAAGCGAGGCCGAGCTGGCCTACGTTTTCGGCGGTGATCGAGGTCAAGCGAGAATGGTGCGTCTTGCCCATGTCGCCGCCGGGGCTGGTCCAATCGCTTCCGGCACCCACTTGCGGCGGCGAGGCGGCAATAGCGCAGGCCGCCAGCACCAGCGCTCCTGCTGCCAATATCCCCTTTTTGGCAAACCGCATCACAGGGAATCCCACGGGCTGGGCATGCGATAGGGCACGGTGATGAAGTTCGCCTCGATCTGTTCGATCATGCCGTGATCGATCTTGAACAGTTCGGAGATGTAGAAGCTGTGCGGCCGCAGCACCGGGCTTTTCACGGTGCGCCCATCGGTCAGTTGGAATTCGCGCAACCGGCCCGAATGGTCGATGAATCCGAAGGCCAGCACCAGCCCGCGCTCTTCATCCACCAGCGGAAAGCGGCGCGCGCGCAGATCGTCGTCATAGCGGTAGTTGCCCATGCGGAACTGCTCTTCGCAGCCCAGCGCCGATACTGGCACGATCTTGGCAAAGTCCGGGTTGCGCGTGGTCTGGACGCCGTTTTCCACGCGGTTGCAATCGGGGTGGAACTTCGTGTGGATTGTGCCGTCGTTGCGCTGGAGCGTATCGAAATAGCCATCGGACAGGCGCACCATCTCTTCGCGGGAAACCGGCGCTTCCGGCTCGCGGTGCAGGATCGGCTTGTCCCAATAGCGGCAGTTCTCGAACTTGATGCCGCTGTCAGACTGGCGAACGATCAGCATTTCGCACTCGGCAATCTGGCCTGCCTCATTCAGGCCGAGGCGCAGCGTGAAGGCGGATTCCTCGATGGGTTCGATCACCGTGCCGAAGTACCCAACCTGCCGCGTCTTCACATCAGCAAAGCGCAACTGGTAATCGCCCAGCCGGTCAATCGTGCCCCAAACGCCATCGCCGATTTCCAGCATGACGTTGTTCTCACTGTGATTCGCTTGCCTCGCCCAATCAAGCGAATGGGGATCGCGGGCGTTCAGCGCGGCCAGAAAGCGGTCGAGAACGGCGTAAAGCTCGGCGCGGGTCATCACTTCTCCCAAAGGTAGCATTGAGGCTTTGACGGCCTTCTCATCACAAGGCATACTCTACCAAATGTTATAAATAAAGGGGAGAGAAGCCATGCCGCGCAACGCGCAGGAACAGGCCAATCACGATCTGGTGCTGGAGATGTACCACAAGGTTCTGATCGCGATGGATAGCAGCGCGGTGGACCGCTATATCGCACCGGAATACGTGCAGCATTCCTCGCTGGCCGAACCGTCGGTGGCCGCGTTGAAGAGCTTTCTCGATCGCGTGCGTGCAGAATCCCCCGATGCCACGCAGACCATCCACCGCAGTTTCGTCGACGGCGATCATGTGATCACCCACACCCACGTGGTGCGCTGGCCGGGCGATCCGGGGCTGGCCGTGGTCGATATCTTCCGTGTGGCCGATGGCCTGATCGTGGAACACTGGGACGTGATCCAGGACGTGCCGGCAAATCCGGTAAACCCCAACAGCATGTTTTGAAGGGAGAGATTCGATGCGCCTTTTCACCACCGCAATTGCCTTTGCGCTCACCGCAACCGCCGCGCAGGCTGAGGAATGCAAGCTGACGCCCAAGGAAGTTGTCAGCCAGTTCATGGACGAATTCTACATGCAGAAGAAGGTCCGCTCCTCGTTCGAAAAGTGGGTCGATCCGGGCTATATCCAGCACAATCCCTTTGCTGCCACCGGGCGCGATGCGGCGATTGCCTTCCTCGAACCGTTCGTGGCCAACAACCCTACGCAGAAGACCAAGATTCATCGCGTGATCGCCGATGGCAATATCGTGGCGGTGCATAGCCACGGTTGGAACGAAACGGGCGATGCTGCGGCCAAGCGCGGGTTCGCGGTGGTCGACATCTTCCGCGTCGAAGGCTGCAAGGTGATGGAGCATTGGGATGTCCTCTCCCCGGTTCCCGAAACCGCCGCCAACACCAACACGATGTTCTGAGGCGGTGTTGCGGTTCGATAACAAGTGCGTGCTGATCCTTGGCGGAACCGCCGGGATCGGCCTTGCCGCAGCGCGGATGTTCGCGGCCGAGGGTGCGAAGCTGGCGATCACCGGGCGAAACACCGATGCTTTGCGCGCAATTGCTGAGGAGCTGGACGCCCTGTGCATCCGTTCCGACATGGCAATCCTGAACGACACCGAGAAGGCCCTGAACGACACCGAGGAGGCTCTGGGCGGCATCGACGTGCTGTTCGTGAACGCCGGAGTGGGCGGTTTTGCGATGGTGCCCGATGTCACGCCGGCGTTCTGGGATCATATCCACACCGTCAACTTGCGCGGCGCGTTCTTCGCCGTCCAGAAGGCCCTGCCGCTGATGCGCGATGGCGGCTCCATCGTCATCACCGGTTCCATCGGATCGATGGCCGCCGTGCCCGGAAACGTCGCCTATGCCGCCGCCAAGGCGGGCCTTCGGGCGATGGCGCGGATCGTGGGCAAGGAACTGCTGCCCCGCCGCATCCGCGTCAACATGGTCAGCCCCGGCCCTACCGACACCGAGATATTCAAGCGCGATGCGAGCGCAGAGGAAATTCAGGGAATGCGCGACATGCTCTCGTCCGTCGTCCCCATCGGCCGCATGGGCACGAGTGAGGAAGTGGCACGCGCGGTGCTGTTCCTCGCCAGCGAGGAAGCAAGCTTTATCAATGGGGTAGACTTGTGCGTCGATGGCGGTTGCATCGAATTGGGTTAGCGTAAGGACCGCCCACCCCGGCCCCTCCCGCCTGCGGGAGGGGAGACAGGACTATTGCGGCCCGCCCTGCTTGGCAGCCTCGGCCAGCGTGCCGCCGGTCTTGTCGGGCAGGGTCCAGATGATCAGGTTCATCACCATCACGCCTGCCAGCGTGAGCATCAGCACCGGGCGCTTGCGCTCCCCCCGCCGCAGCAGAAACACCGCCCCGCCCACAAGGGCGACGGCGGCGAGCATCAGCAGGGAAAGCGCAGTGTCGAGCATCCGGCTCCGTTAGCTGCCGAAGATGCCCTTGGCCATACCAGCAAGATCATTGATCGGATTGCCGTCGCCGTCCTTGTCAAGAAAACCGGTGACTTTGCTCAGGGCTTCAGGGCTTTGGCCAAGCATCGAAGCGAAGCTGGCGAGCGAGCCTTCGCCGCCGATGTGGCCGACGATTTCCTGCAGTTTCGACGCATCCAGCCCGGAGCTGGCGGCGGCGGTTTCGATCGTGTCGTTCTTCGACTGGTGCCCGGCAGCCAGCGCGGCGATGGCGTTTTCAGCCATGGCGGGATCGAGACCGACTTTGGCGGCAAGGTTCTTGATGTCGACGTTTTGCGTCACTTGACCAAGGATCGAATCAAACAGGCTCATTGCATTACCCTCCACAGCGGAAGCCGGGAACCATAGTGGCCTTGCGGGAACTTGCCAGCGGTGGATGGGTTCAATCCGGTTCGCAAATCGCCTTCAACTGGTCGGCACAAACCCCCCAGCCCTCTTCGAAGCCCATGTCGGCGTGGCGCTTCATGTCATCTTCGGTCCAATGGCGCGCGCGGGCAGTATAGCGCGTGCCTTCGCCTTCGGGTTCAACTTCCCAAATGCCGATCATGAACGGGCCGGATGGCATGAAGTCCCCCGTCACCGCGTCCGTCGTGACAAAACGTCGCCCCTCGTCCCAGGCCAGAAACAGGCCGTTGTGCGGCATTTCCTCGCCATCGGGACCATGCATGACCATTTCCGAACGCCCACCGGCCCGGCGCTCCTGCGCCACCATCGTGATGTACCAAGGCTTGGGACACCACCATTCCTCCTGCCGGTTTACCATGACGTCCCAGACCTGTGCTGGCGGGGCGGCGATGTGACGGGTGACGGAAAGTTCGTGCATATCGGGTTCTCCTTTGCGCTCAGTCGCGGTCCGGTGCGCCAAGCGGGAAGTAGCTGCGATAAGGGCGCGCATCATCGATACAGCGGGCAACGGCGGGCATGGCCAGCAACTGCGCGCGCCAGCCTTGCAGACGCTGGCAATCGTCCGGGATGCGCGTGACCCAATCTGCGTAGAAAAGCGACGGTGCCGCCGCACACTCGATCAGGCTGACGGCGTCTGGCCGGGAGTACTCCGCCAGCCAAGCATCAATCCAGCGATATGCACGCTGCAGACGTTCATCGACCCGCGCCTGCACTTCAGTTGAAACCGAACCGTTGCGGATCGCGTCGTCCACGCTTTCCTGCGCGGCGTTCATCACATAGCTGTCAAACACGCGGTCAATCATGCGCACCCGGATCGCAACATCCGCTTCCGCCGGCATCAGGGGCGCTGGTCCGGGATGGTGCAGGGCAAGGTATTCGATGATCGAGGTCGCTTCGAATACCTCTCGGCTGCCATCGAGCAGCAGTGGGAACTTGCCCATCGGACTGGCCAGCTGAACGCGTGCGCCATGCTCGGGAAAGTCTGGTCCAAGCACTTTGAAGGTAAACGGTGTTTCGTTGGCATAGAGCGCGATCAGCGCCTTCCAAGTGTAAGACGAGAACGGATGGCCATACAGTTCCAGCATCGATTTGCCCCTTGCAGTCCCATCACTTGCTGTCCCGACCACTTGCCGCAGCGCAGTTTACGCACTTGCCCCCAACGACAGAAAAGTACTGAAACCGCCCACGATCATGCGCGCGCCGTCAAATGGCATGTCCATAGGTGCGGCCATTTCGGACATCAGCTTTTCCATCGCTGCATGAGCAGCATCGCGTGTAGCCTTGTCCGGCCATTCGGCCCAGCTGAACACGATGATCTCGTCGGCAGTCGCCTCGGTCGCACGGTAGAAATCGGTGCGTTTGCCGTGTTTGACATCGTCTCCCCAGGCTTCGACCACGCGCAGGGCACCGTGTTCGATCATGATGGCATCGAACTGGCGGGCAACTTGTTCGTACTTTTCGCGGTTGACGGTGGGCACCGCCAGCACAAACCCATCGACATAGGACATGACGTCTCTCCCGTGGTTTACCGATTTATCGCCCGGTTGAGCGTTTCAGGCAAGATGATCGACCGTCAGAACACCCCGCCTGAACACCTTCACATCGCCATGATCCGCGCCGCGATCGGCGCTTCCTTTTCGGCCACGGCGGCCCATGCCGGTCGCGCGGCAACACGCGCATGCCATGCGGCGGTTTTCGGGCGTACGGCAGCGTCCACGCCGTGGCCGACATAGGCAAGCGTGCGGAAGGTGGAGGCAACCGCAATGTCGCCAAGGGTGAACATTTCACCCAGCAACCAGCCTTCTTCGGGCACCTGTGATTCGAACCAGTCCACCCAACGCGGCAGTTCCGCCTCGCCCTGCAACGCCAGCGATTCGTCACCACCAACATTGAGCAGCTTTGGCCCCACCAGCCGGTTGAACAGGATCTTGAGGCCCGATGCGCCCAGCACCGTATCGGCGAACTCGTCCCAGAACACCGCCTTGCCGCGCAGCTTCGGGTCATCCGGGATCAGCTTGGGGTCGGGATATTGGCCATCCAGATAAAATGCGATGGCGGTCGAATCGGCCAGTGTGAAGCCATCGTCATCAATCGCGGGGATCTTGCCCAAAGGGCTGCAAGCAAGGAAATCCGGGTCGGTGCTGCCCGGCCCACCGCGCGCCAGATCCCACGAAACGCCCTTTTCCGTAGCGATAACCGCCACCTTGCGCACGAACGGTGAAAGCATCGCGCCATAAAGCTTCATCGAAATTCTCCCATTCTATCGGACAGGTTCCTTGAAACCTTATTGCAGCGGCGCGCCCGCGCGTATAGGCGAAGCGGTGATGAGCGAACTTCCGAACAGCCACGCGACGACGCTGCTTGCCGCGCCCGACACACAAATCGATGTCCGTGAGACTTTCGGTATCGATATCGACATGAAAGTCCCCGCGTTTTCGCGGGCTGACGAGCGCGTGCCCGATGTCGACACGACTTATGTGTTCGACCCGGACACCACCTTGGCGATCCTTGCAGGCTTTGCCTACAACCGCCGCGTTATGGTGCAGGGCTATCATGGCACCGGCAAATCGACGCACATCGAACAGGTTGCCGCGCGCCTCAACTGGCCGTGCATCCGCATCAACCTTGATGCGCACATCAGCCGTATCGATCTTGTCGGGCGTGACGCGATTGTGCTGCGCGATGGTTTGCAGGTTACCGAATTCCGCGAAGGCCTGCTGCCTTGGGCATTGCAGACGCCGACCGCGCTGGTGTTCGACGAATACGACGCTGGCCGCCCTGACGTGATGTTCGTGATCCAGCGCGTGCTGGAAACCGAAGGCAAGCTGACGCTGCTCGATCAGAACCGCGTGATCCGGCCGAATCCTTACTTCCGCCTGTTCGCCACGGCCAACACGGTGGGTCTGGGTGACACCAGCGGGCTGTATCACGGCACGCAGGCAATCAACCAGGGCCAGATGGACCGCTGGAACCTTGTCGTCGCGCTCAACTATCTGTCGCAGGAGACCGAGGTCGAGATCGTCACCAAGAAGGTGACCGATCTGAACCCGCAGATCGTGGCCGACATGGTGCGCGTGGCGAACTTCTCGCGTCAGGGCTTCATCAATGGCGACATTTCGACGGTGATGAGCCCGCGCACGGTGATTTCGTGGGCGCAGAACAGCCAGATCTTCAACGACGTCGGTTTCGCTTTCCGCCTCTCGTTCCTCAACAAGTGCGACGAGACCGAGCGCGTGCTGGTGGCGGAATACTACCAGCGGGTGTTCGGCAAGGACTTGCCCGAGAGCGTTGCACACCGGGGCTGATTGCTTCCAGCGTTGAAATTGAAAAGGCCCCCGCGATTGCGAGGGCCTTTTTCGTTGCGGACGTTCATGCCCACCCCGCCTCAAATCACCCGTTCGGCACGATCAGATACTTTTCGCCCGTGCGCCGCGCGTTGTATTCCAGCGCCGCTTCACGGCTGAGCGCCTGCTCCAGCGTTACGCGCGCCTTGTAGTTGCTGGCAAAAGTCGTGGTCAGTTCCGCCATCACGCGGCGGCGCATCTTGTCCACCACTTCGGCACCCAGCTTGCCCATCCACGGCGTGAGCAGCCAGCCCGAGATGTCCCAGCTGAAGCCGAAGTTGCGCGTCAGCACGGTGGGCGACAGGTCAAGCGCGCCATAGATGAAGGCGTGCTTCGGGCTGTTCGAGCCATAGCGGCTATAGGCCGCGCCCGAATTGGCCACCTGTTCCATCACCGTCATGATCTGGCTGACCAGCTTGCCGCCGCCGATGGCGTCGAAGGCCATCGTCGCCTTGGTCGCGGCCACGGCAGCGGTCAGGTCTTCGAGGAAAGTATCCTTCGAGCTGTCGACCACATGTTCTGCGCCGATGTCCTTGAGGATCGCCACTTGCGCATCGTTGCGCACCACGTTGACGAGCGGGATGCCATCGGCCTGGCAGATCTTCACCAGCATCTGGCCAAGGTTCGATGCGGCGGCGGTATGCACCAGCGCGCTGTGGCCAAGGTGGCGCATCGTTTCGGTAAAGCTGAGCGCGGTCAGCGGGTTGACGAAGGCAGACGCGCCCTGCTCGGCCGTAATGCCTTCTGCCAGTTCAAGGCACATCCGGGCGTCGGCCACCGCCAGCGTGGCATACATGCCGCCGGGGAAACTGGTGACGCGCTTGCCCAACAGGGCCTGCGCTTCGGGCGCATCGCCTGCCGCGATGACGGTTCCGGCGCCTTCGTTGCCCACCGGCATAGCCGCGCCGTGCCGCGCAGCCATCGCCCGCACCGCCGGATCGGGCATGCGCGCCACGATCTTGCCGTCGGAAAAGTCGGCGTTGGCAATGTCCGCCGGGCCAAACAGCAGGCCAAGGTCCGAAGGATTGATCGGTGTCGCCTCCACCCGGATCACCACTTCGCTGCCCGTGGGCGCGGAAACCGTGAACTGCTCGAGCGCAACGCTCAGCGTACCGTCGGAATCGAGTTTGGAAACAAGGCGCTGGCCGTTCAGGTCGGTCATTTTCTACTCTCCGGGATATAGTGCCCGGACGAAGTATAGACCTTCCGACGGCGCGTTAAGTCCTAATTTGCTACGGTCTTTTGCGGCGAGCGCTTCACCCACTTGCGCCACGCTCCATTGCCCTTGACCGACCAGCGCCAGACAGCCGACCATCGAGCGCACCTGATGGTGCAGAAAACTGCGGGCGGCAGCCTCCACGATCACGCGGTCGCCCTCACGCCGCACGTCGAGCCGGTCCAGCGTCTTTACCGGGCTGGCCGATTGACAGTGGACCGAACGGAACGTGGTGAAATCGTGCAGACCGACCAGCAGTTGTGCGGCCTCATGCATCGCGCGTTCGTCCAGCGGCTTGGCGATCCGCCATGCTTGGCCAAGGTCGAGCGTCAACGGCGCGCGCCGGTTGATGATGCGGTATTCATAAGCGCGGCCCGTGCAGGAAAAGCGTGCGTGCCAATCGTCAGCCACCTCGATGCAATCAAGTACTGCAACCGCGTGTTTCGCCTTGCGTAGATGCGCGTTCAGGGCTTCGAACATACGGAAGGGATCGAAGCTGCGCGAAAGATCGAAGTGCGCGCGCATGCCGAGCGCGTGAACGCCAGTATCAGTGCGACCGGCAGCATGGACCGCCACCGTCTCTGCGGTAACGGAATAAACCGCGTCTTCCAGCGCCTGCTGGACGCTGGGGCCATGCGACTGGCGCTGGTAGCCCTGATAGGCCGCACCGTTCCATTCGAGGGTTAGGGCAAAGCGCATCAGCCGAGCCGCGTCCCCGCCACAATCGCCCGCCCACGCAGCAGTGACGCTGCGTCCATCGCCGGACGCCCGGCCCGCTGGACCAACACAGGCCGGATCGCGCCCTGCCCGCAGGCGATGGTTAGCGCATCGTCAAGCGTCTCACCCGCATCACCCTCAACGTCGGCAACTTCCGCAGCGAGCACCCGATACCGCTCGCCCTCAAGCTCGAAAAACGCCCCCGGTGCGGGCGCAAAGGCGCGGACCTGTCGTTCGACGTTCACAGCATCACCGGTAAAATCGAGCCGGCTTTCGGCCTTTTCGATCTTGTGGGCATAAGTAACGCCCTCCTCAGGCTGCACGACCGGCTGATAAGCGCCAAGGTCTGCCAGCACCCGAACCATCAACCCCGCGCCCTTCTCCGCCAATTCGGCCGTAAGATCGCCCGCCGTCTTGCTATCGACCGGCGTTTCCACTGTCGCCAGCATCGGCCCGGTGTCCAACCCGCGCTCCATCTGCATGATCGTGACGCCGGTCATGGCATCGCCTGCAAGGATCGCGCGCTGCACCGGCGCGGCACCGCGCCAGCGCGGCAGCAGCGAGCCGTGGACATTGAGGCAACCCCGCTTTGGCGCATCCAGCACCGCCTGGGGCAGAATCAAACCATAGGCGGCCACCACCGCAATGTCGGCCTCCAGCGCCGCAAAGGCCGCCTGCTCGTCAGCACCTTTCAGCGAAACCGGTGTGCGCACCTCGATGCCGTGCGCCTCTGCCGCCAGATGAACGGCTGAAGGTTGCAGCTTCTTGCCTCGCCCCGCAGCGCGCGGCGGCTGGCTGTAGGCGGCCACCACATCGTGCCCTGCGGCCATCAGCGCTTCCAACGTCGGCACCGCAAATTGGGGCGTTCCCATGAAGATGATGCGCATAAGCTGTAAACAAGGCCTTCCGTTTGTCGCCCCCGGCCCTATCTGTGCTGTCATGGCATCGCAAGAGATCGAGGCGCTTTCCGGCGCATTGGCGCGGTTACCGGGGCTTGGGCCAAGGTCGGCCCGGCGCGCGGTGCTCTGGCTGATCAAGCGGCGAGAGACGGCGCTGCCGCAATTGCTGGCCGCGCTCACCCAAGTGCAAGACCTGCTGGTCGAATGCGATCTGTGCGGGAACGTCGACACCACCAACCCCTGCGGCATCTGCACCGATCCCCGGCGCGACCAGCGCTCGATCTGCGTGGTTGAGGAAGTGGCCGACCTGTGGGCGCTTGATCGCGCGCGGCTGTTCACCGGCAAATACCACGTGCTGGGCGGCAGGCTATCTGCATTGGAAGGCGTGCGGCCCGAAGACCTGACCATCGGCCAGTTGCTTGATCGCGTGGCGCAGGGCGGGATCGACGAGGTCGTCCTTGCCATGAATGCCACGCTGGAGGGCCAGACCACCGCGCATTACATTGCCGAACGGCTCGAAGGCGCGGCAGTGCGGGTGACCCAACTGGCGCACGGACTGCCTGTGGGCGGCGAGTTGGACTACCTCGACGAGGGCACGCTGGCACAAGCGCTGCGGGCGCGGCGGCCGGTAAGTTAAAAGCTGCTGCTCCCCCGCGCAGGCGGGGGCCTCAGGCGGTTTGTTGCAGGGTGGCGTCGCAACCCTGAGGCCCCCGCCTGCGCGGGGGCGCATGGCCCGCTGCGTGACAGCCTTGCGACTCCGCTCCGCATTCCCTATCTGCGCCCAATGGCCATTCTCGAAATCCTAGAAGTCCCCGACCAGCGCCTGAAGCAGGTCTCCGTCCCCGTCGAAAAGTTCGATGACGAACTGCGCACGCTCGTGTCCGACATGTTCGAGACGATGTACGATGCCCCTGGCATTGGCCTTGCCGCCATTCAGGTGGGCGTGCCGCTGCGCGTGCTGGTGATCGACCTGCAGCCTGACGACCCGGATGCAGAGCCGGTGGCGTGCGATCACGATGGCCACCACCATCACCACACCCCCACGAAGCGCGAACCGCGCGTGTTCATCAATCCCGAAATTCTCGATCCGTCGGAGGATCTGCGCCTCTATCAGGAAGGCTGCCTTTCGGTGCCCGAGATCTATGCCGAGGTCGAACGCCCCGCCCGCATCCGCGCGCGCTGGCAGGATCTGGATGGCAAGGTCCACGAAGAAGAGATGGACGACCTGATGGCCACGTGCCTGCAGCACGAGATGGACCACCTCGAAGGCATCCTGTTCATCGACCACCTCTCGCGCCTGAAACGCGGCATTGCGCTCAAGAAGCTGGAAAAGCTGCGCAAATACGCCTGAGGATAGTCGGGACAGGCCAGTTGCCATCGGTAGTGACCTAAGTTAGGTTCATGCTTCGTTCTATACTGGAGCAAGCGTGGACCCCGTTCTGATTCTCGTCGTGATCCTTGTCCTTCTGGCTGGCCTTGCGGTTGGCTGGTTCCTTGGCTCACGCCCCGTTGCCGAATGGCGCGCACGGGCCGACAGCCGCGATGCCGAAGCCAAGGCGCACGAAGGCACGGTCAAGGCGATGACGGTGGACCTTGCTGCGATGAGCGAACGGGCCAAGGCGCTGGAAGCAGGCCTTGCCGAATTGCAGGACGTGCGCCGCCACCGCGACGAACTGGCCCCCGCCCTTGCCGCTGCCCGCCAGAGCGCCGCCGATGCAGAAGTGGTGCGCGCCGAACTCGTCCGCATTCGGGACGAACGCGATGGTTTCCGCACGGCGGTCGAGCGCATGAAGGCCGACGCCGAAAACTTTGCCGAACAGAAACGCCTGCTGATTGCAGCGCAGGAAGCGCTGCGCAAGGAATTCGAGAACGCCGGCAACAAGGTGCTGGAAAAGGCGCAGGAAACCTTCCTCGCCCGCGCGCAATCGCGGTTCGAGGAAAGCGAGAAGACCAGCGCGGAGCGGCTGAAATCGCTGCTAGCCCCGGTCGACCAGCGCCTGCGCAGCTATGAAGAGCAGGTCGGTAAGCTGGAGAAGGAGCGCGTTGACGCCTTCGGCAATCTGACCGGCCTGATCCAGTCGATGCGCGATGGGCAGGAAGCCGTGCGCGCTGCTGCGGCGCAGCTTGGCAACTCTCTGCGCAACGGCCCCAAAACGCGTGGGCGCTGGGGCGAATTGCAGTTGCGCAACGTGCTGGAACAGTGCGGCCTTGCCGAACACACCGATTTCGTCACCGAACATTCGGTCGATACCGACGAAGGCCGCCTGCGCCCCGATGCCATCGTGCGCGTGCCGGGCAACAAGCTGCTGGTGATCGACGCCAAGGTCTCGCTCAACGCCTATCAGGATGCGTTCGAGGCCGAGGATGACGATACCCGCAAGATCGCACTGAACGCCCACGTCCAGTCGATGCGCAATCACATCCAGACGCTGGGGGCCAAGTCCTACCAGTCGCAGTTCGAGGAAGCGCCGGACTACGTGCTGATGTTCGTGCCGGGTGAGCACTTCATCGCTGCTGCGCTGGAACGTGATCCGGGCCTGTGGGACTTCGCTTTCGAACGGCGCGTGCTGCTCGCCAGCCCCACCAATCTCGTCGCCATTGCGCGCACCGTGGCGCAGGTGTGGCGGCAGGATGGGCTGGCGCGTGAGGCCCGCGAAATCGGCAAAATGGGCGGTGAATTGTATGATCGTCTAGCCGTGGCCGCCGAACACCTCAAGCGCGTGGGCAACGGGCTGGACAGTGCGGTCAGCAATTACAACAAGTTCGTCGGCAGCTTTGAACGCAATGTGCTGTCAGCCGGGCGTCGCCTGAAAGACAAGCATATCGAAATCGGCAAGCGTGAGTTAGAAGAAGTGCCGCTGGTCGAAGCCGCACCGCGCTATGCCGATGCGGAACCGGCGGCACTGGCAGCAGTTGCCAACGATGAAGGAGACGTGGCGGCGGAATGAACGTGGGGCATCGGACTTGCATCGTCACTTTGGCCGCCGCGATGGCGCTGGCGGGGTGCAACAGCGAGCCTAATCCGGTAGCCACAGAAGTGGACGTGAAGCCATCAGCGGTCGCCACTGGCCCGGCAGATCCAGCGCCAAGTCTTGCCCCGCTGCCAGATCCTGCTGCCAGCACCTCTGCTGCCGCTTTGCCGGACGAGCCTGTCGCCCTTGCCGGTGTGCGTTACGCGCCGCGTGATGATTGTTCGGCAAAACCGGGATGGGCCGCCTTCCGCAAAGCGCTCACCACCGCGGTCCGCGCCCGCGACGCCGATGCTCTGGCCGCGCTGGCAGCACCCGACATCGCGCTCGATTATGGTGGGGGCAGCGGCTCCGACGAGTTGAAAAAGCGTCTTGCCGATCCCGAACGCGGGCTGTGGCAGGAGCTTTCTGCGATCATGCCATTGGGCTGCGCTGTGGAAGCGGGCCTCGCCGCGATGCCCTGGGTGTTCTGGAACGCGCCCGAATCCATCGACAGCGGCACGGCCGTGCTGGTGCTGGGCGAAGAAACGCCGCTGCGCGAAAAGCCCGGCGGCAAGGACATCAGCCCTGCCGGATGGTTCATTGTCAGCATCGATCCGATGACGTTCGACCCTAAGGCCAAAGCTACGCGCGTCACGCTCGACAACGGCCAGAAGGGCTGGATCGAAACGGCAAAGCTGCGCAGCCTGCTCGATTATCGCCTGATTGCTGAACCGCAGGACGGAACGTGGCGGATCACCGCGTTCATCGCTGGCGATTGATCAGTTTGCGGCAAGTTCAAGATCGAGCGCGTGTCCGCCCGAAACCAGTCTCATGGTCTTGCCACTGCGCTGCATTTCCGGCGCGGCGGAAAGCAGCGCGTTAACCGCCTCTTCCTGCTGCCAGACCGGCCCTTCGCAGTACATGCGGGTCGCCATCAGCGGACCAGCAAGCAGCCGCCCACCTTCGACGCGATAGTCGCCGCCGATGCCGTTGCAGCCAACGTTCGCGCCCACGCGCACGTCATCGAAGCGCATCGTCGCCTTTTCCGGCGCAACCGGCGGGGCTCCGTCGATGCGTACGATTGTCCAACGCGTGCCGGAAAGGGCCGTGGTTCCCGAAGGCGCAGCCGCACAGCTGCTGAGGAGTGCAGCGGGGACAAGAATCGAGGCGAGAGCCAAGCGCATGCCTAGTCCATACGCCCATGCGACTGAGCGAAGGATTAACCGGACAGTACGTGGGTGTTCAGACTTCGAGCTTTGCCAGCACTTCGTACGCCAGCACAGCGCCTGCCACCGCAGCATTCAGGCTGTCCGCCCGCCCCTTCATCGGCATGGTCACGCGCAAATCGCAGGCCATCTCATAGTCCTCGGGCAGCCCACGCGATTCGTTGCCGACCATCACGAAGCACGGGGCGGTATAGGCCGCCTCGCGATAGGGCGACGCTTCACGCAGGCTGGCCGCCACCAGTTGCCCTTGGCCTTCGCGCAACCATGCGTGAAATTCATCCCAACGCGCCTGCGCCAACTGCTCGGTAAAGATCGCGCCCATGCTGGCCCGCACTGCCTCTACCGAGAACGGATCGACGCAATCATCAATCAGGATCAGCCCGCCTGCACCCACCGCATCGGCAGTGCGCAGCATCGTGCCAAGATTGCCCGGATCGCGCAGCGCATGTGCCACCAGCCAGATCGGCGCTGTGCTGCGGTCAATCAGCTGGATCGAGGTGTCCCATTCAGCAAATACCCCGGCAACCGCCTGCGGGTTCTCCTTGCCGGTAACTTTTGACAGAATATCCAGCGGCAGTTCAATCACTTCGCCGCCTGCGGCATCCACTGCCGCTTCAAGGTCATCGAGCAACGGATGCCCTTCGCGCCCCTGCGCCATCAGCAGGATTTCCGGCAGCCGCCCGCCTTCGCGCGCATCGGTGAGCAGGCGCAAACCCTCAGCGAGGAACTTGCGTTCGCGCCGCCGGTGCTTCTTTTCCCGCAAGCTGCGGACGAATTTTACCGTGGGATTGGAATATCCAGTGATGATCTTGCGCGTCATCGTGCCCCAATGCGCGAGTCAGCGCGCTGCGGCAACTGCTAGTCTTCGCCGAAGCCGTCCTTGATCAGCCCGGTCAGCTTCATCAGGATCGCGTCCGCCTCGCCTTCAGGCCCGGCAACTGCAACGTCCACCGTATCGCCCTTGGCGGCGCCCAGCATCATCAACCCGAGGATGGACCCGCCGGCGGCATCAGTGCCGTCCTTGGCCACCGTAACGTCAAACCCGGCAGGCAGCTTGGCCACCGCGTTCACAAACTTGGCACTGGCACGGGCATGCAGGCCGCGCTGGTTGACGATCGTTACCGTTTCGCGGGTGACATAGCCCTGATCCGACATCTCATGCATCCTGTCCGAGAAATTCGGAAGCGATCGTTATGTAATTGCGTCCGGCATCGCGTGCCGCCGCAGTCGCTTCCTTTACGCCCATGCAGCCGCGCGCCTTGGCAAGGCGGATCAGCATGGGCAGATTGATTCCAGCAATCACTTCGACCCGGCCCGCCTGCATCAATGAGATCGCAAGGTTCGACGGCGTGCCGCCAAACAGGTCGGTCAGGATGATCACACCCTCTCCGCTGTCGACACGTTTGATCGCGTCGGCAATTTCCTTGCGGCGTTTTTCCATGTCATCGTTGGGGCCGATGCACACGCCGATGACATCGCTTTGTCGGCCGACGACATGCTCCATCGCGTGGATGAATTCGTCGGCGAGCGCGCCGTGGGTAACCAGGATAAGACCGATCATGAAAGGGGCAGGCTCCGAAGTGCAGCCGGGCATTCTGCCGTGTGTGCGATGAACGCAAGCTTGGCGAAAATGCGGGACGCGCAAGACGACTGGGAATTGAAATACATGGCTTCCAGTGCTGCCCCACCCATACGTCTTTTCCCTCGCGCTCTACGGGCAGCCTGCGTCAAAGTTTTTGACCTTCAAGCAGATCTGCCGCCCGCGACGCGAGGTTGCGATGCAGCAATGTGGGTGAAAATCCCGCCGCGCGCAAGGCGGAAGCGATCTGCTCTGCCATGAACACCGAACGGTGCTTCCCCCCGGTGCAGCCGAAAGCCACGTGGACATAGGCCTTGCCTTGTTCCTGATAGCGCGGAAGCAACAGCAGAAGAAGATCGCGAATGCGTTCAAACGCCTCGGAAAATGCGGGATCTTGGCGGATATAGTTACCCACCGCAGCGTCCTGTCCGGTCTGCGGGCGCAGCACATCGACCCAGTGCGGATTGGCCAGAAAGCGCATGTCGAAAACCAGATCGGCCAGTGGCGGTGTCCCCCGCGAAAAGCCGAAACTGCTGATCGTCAGCGTCGGCTGCGATGGCGTTTCGGCCCCGAATTGCGCGCGAATCGCTGCCTGCAGATCGTTGCTGGTGAAGCTGGTGGTGGTGATCACCACATCGGCCCAGCGGCGCAGCGGTTCGAGCAGTTCACGCTCGGCCATGATCCCGGTGGCGGCGGGCTTGTCCTCGCTCATCGGATGGCGGCGGCGCGTCTCGTTGTAGCGGCGCTCAAGTTCGGCCCCGGCGCAATCGAGGAACAGTGTGGTGACCTGCAAATCCTTGCGCTGCGACAGCTTCTTGACCAGATCAATGGTCCGCGCCGGATCGAAGCCGCGCGTGCGCGTATCAAAGCCGATGGCCATTGGCCCGCTCGATTCCATCCGGGCAGACCCCGGCTCAGTTTCAAGCAGGCGGTCCAGCAGGCGTATCGGGAAATTGTCGATCGCTTCCCAGCCAATATCTTCAAGCGTGCGCAGCGCGGTCGTCTTGCCCGCGCCCAGCAGGCCAGTGACAAGCAGTATGCGCTGCGGTGAAGAGTCGTCCGTCATCGTTCCCTAGCCATGCGCGCTAGCGCCTCACTTGGAAAGTCCGCAATATCGGCCTGTCCCCAATCAGGAAATCGGTAACCCGTGGACGTTCAGCGCAATCTCGGCCCGCAAGGCCAGCACCGGGCTGTGTGGCCAAAGCTCCACCAGCGGCAGATCCACGCCTTCAACCGTGATGCGCCCGGCTTCTGCAATGAAACGGGGCGCTGCTGCATCCAGCCGCAGCACCAGCGCAACCGGCACAGGTGGAGAAACCGGAAAGTCGATCAGGCCCACATTGCGGACTTCCAGCTTGCCAGCGATCTGCGGATGCGGCGCGGCGATGAGTCTTCCCGCTTGCACGTCAAGCATTACGCCATCATCGCCCACCAGCGTGGCCCCGCGATCGATCAACGCCAAAGCAAGGCTCGATTTGCCAGCCCCGGGCGCACCTTCGATCAGGACGCCGCGCCCGCCGATCGCCACACACCCAAATTGCAGCGCGCGGCTCATTCACCGTCCTCCGCTTCGAGCGGCACGCTCAGCACCAGCCATGCGCCGGGCTTGCCATCCGGCCTGTCACCGATAGTCAGCGTGCCGTCATGCGCCTCGGCTATGGTGCGCGCGATGGCAAGGCCAAGGCCGCTGTGTGCGCCAAAGGCTTCCTCGGTGGGGCGCACCGAATGGAACCGCTCGAACACTTTCCGGCGCTCACCCTCGGGAATGCCCGGGCCGCTGTCAGACACCGCGACATGCGCAGCATCGCCATCACCCCACACCACCACTTCAACTGTGCCGCCAGCAGGCGAAAAGGACACGGCGTTGTCGAGCAGGTTTTCCAGCACGCGCTCCAGCCGCGCGGCATCGCCGGGCACCACGGTGTCGCCACCCTCGCGGCGCAGGCGGATGGGGATGGAGCCGCGCGTCCGTACATCGCGCGCGCCGACCACTTGTGAAGCCAGCGCGGCAAGATCGACGGCCATGAAGGTCGCGCGGCTCAGTTCGGCATCGATCCGGCTGGCATCGGCAATCTCGGTGATCAGCCGGTCGATCCGCTGCACATCATGTGCGGCAATGTCGGCCAACTGGCGGCGCAGCGCGGGGTCTTCCACCCGCTCCATCGTCTCCAGCGCGCTGGAAAGCGAAGCCAGCGGGTTCTTTAGTTCGTGCGCAACATCGGCGGCAAAGGTCTCCACCGCGTCGATGCGCTGGCGCAGCGCGGTGGTCATGTCCGACACCGCACGGGCGAGCAGGCCGATTTCATCCCCACGGTCCGGCAGGCGCGGCACCACCACCTCGCGCTCACGCCCCAGCCGGACCCGCACTGCCGCCCGCACCAGCGCACGCAACGGCTGGACGATGGTCCGCGCCAGATAGAGCGAGAGTTGCACCGACAGCAGCAGCGCCAGCCCAATGATAATCACCAGCGTCTGGCGCGCATCGCGCACTGCCTGCGTCACGTCCAGCGCGTTGCGCAGGGACAGCAGTACTTCGCGCTTGTCGCCCACCGGGGTCGCTGCAGTGATAACTGGCGTGCGATCGGGTGCGTAGCGAAGATAGACCTCGGTCCGCCCGGATGCGCGCGCAGCCTGTATCTCGGGCCAGCTACCCGCCGGACGTTCGGCGGTATCGCTGTAGCGCTCAATCGTCGGCGCGTTCACGATGAAGTCCACCCCCCGGTCCAGCCAACGCGCGGCCTGCTGATACCACGGCTCGCTTTCGGGATCGATCAGCTTGAATGAAGGCGACGCTTCCAGAAAGCTGTCCGCCAGCAACTGGCTCTCGCCATCATAAAGGCGCAACCGCAACACTTGCTCGGTGCCAATCCGCGCCAGCAGGGCTTTGCGCTGTTCCATGTCCATCCCGATCAGGCCATCGGCGGCAATCTCCACTTCGGCGCGCGCCAACTTGAACCGCTCTTCGATCAACTGTTTGCGATAGCTGTCGAGATAGAAGAACCCACCCGCCAGCAGTGCCAGCGCGATGACATTGACGAACAGGATACGCGTGGTGAGCGACACGCCGCGAATCCGCCAAAGATTGCGCAACCGCCGCCCGCGTGTTCCGTGTCGGGGGTTCAATTCATTCGTCGGCAAAGCTGTAGCCTGCGCCGTACAGCGTCTCGATCGCACCAAAGCTGCCATCAACGGCCCGGAATTTGCGGCGCAGGCGCTTGATATGGCTATCGATCGTCCGATCATCGACGAACACATCATCGTGATAGGCGGCGTCCATCAATGCGTTGCGCGTCTTGACCACCCCGGGCCGCATGGCCAACGCTTCAAGGATCAGGAACTCGGTGACGGTCAACGAAACCGCCGCATCATCCCATGTCACCGCATGGCGCGCCGGGTCCATCACCAGCCGCCCGCGCCGGATCGGATCGGGCAAAGGCTCTGCGTCTTGAGACTCTTCCGCCTCCGCTTCGCGTCGCACAATGTCACTGCGGCGCAGGATCGCCTTGATCCGCGCCACCAGCAACCGGTGGCTGAACGGCTTGGCGATATAATCATCCGCGCCCATCGAAAGGCCCAGCGCCTCGTCAGCCTCGTCATCCTTGCTGGTCAGGAAAATCACCGGCAAGTCGCTTTTTTCGCGCAAGCGGCGCAGCAATTCGAGGCCATCCATGCGCGGCATCTTGATATCGCAAACGGCAAGATCCGGCGGATTGTCCAGCAGCGCCTTCAGCGCGGTATCACCATCGTTGTAAAGCCGCGTTGCAAAGCCTTCGGTCTGCAAGGCTATCGACACCGTTGTCAGGATATTGCGGTCATCATCGACCAGCGCAATTGTGCGCGGAGCATCGGGTGCATCGGCACGGGCAGGAAGCTGGCTGGCCATTGCCAATAGCGTCTACCGGCAGGGCGCGCGCCTTGCAACTTCCCGGTAAAATGCGCCGCAATGCAGCATTTTCACAGTTGCATGACGCGCAACTTGCTGCGCAAAAAACTTCGTTGTCGCGTGTCATTTGACGCAGCAAAGGCAGGTGACTATGCGCAGATCAAGAATCAGTGCATTCGTATTCGCACCCATGCGAATGCGGTCTTGTACGTAGCCTTGCGCCGGGCGGCACCATTCCGCTTTCGGCGCCACCAACGGGAGGCCAGAAGTGTCCGATACCAGCCTGAACGTGTCCCTCGCCAGCCAGGGTTATCCTGAACCGGCAGAGCTGTTCGCAAACCTCGGCACTGCGCCTCTGGTCGAACATGCCGTGCGCAATGCAGAAGGCCTGCTTTGCGTCGATGGGCCTCTGGTCGTCGAAACTGGCAAGCACACTGGCCGTAGCGCCAAGGACAAGTTCATCGTCCGCGACGCAGAAACCGAAAACACCGTGTGGTGGGGCAAGACCAACGTCGCGATGACGCCTGAGCATTTCGCTGCGCTGAAGGCCGATTTCATCGCCGCCCTCGCCACCAAGGACCGCCTTTACGTGGCCGATCTGTTCGGTGGCTCGCAGCCCGAACACCGTGTCAACGTGCGCGTGATCAACGAATTTGCATGGCACAACCTGTTCATCCGCACCCTGCTGGTCCGCCCGACCACGGATGAACTCGCCTCGTTCGCACCTGAATACACGATCATCGATCTGCCCAGCTTCCGCGCCGATCCAGCCCGCCACGGCTGCCGCAGCGAAACCGTGGTTGCGGTCAACTTCACCGAAAAACTGATCCTGATTGGCGGCACCGCCTATGCGGGTGAAATGAAGAAGTCGGTCTTTGGCATCCTCAACTACCTGCTGCCGGTGAAGGGCGTCATGCCCATGCACTGCTCGGCGAATGTTGGCGCAGATGGCAAGACCGCCGTGTTCTTCGGCCTTTCGGGCACCGGCAAGACCACGCTTTCCGCTGACGCGTCACGCACGCTCATCGGTGACGATGAACATGGCTGGTCCGATACCGCCGTGTTCAACTTCGAAGGCGGCTGCTACGCCAAGATGATCCGCCTTTCGGCCGAGGCTGAGCCGGAAATCTTCGCCACGACCAAGCGATTCGGCACCGTGCTGGAAAACGTGGTGATCGATCCCGTCACCCGCACGATTGATCTGGATGACAACTCGCTGGCCGAAAACAGCCGTGGCTCCTACCCGATCGATTTCATCCCGAACTGCTCGGAAAAGAACCTCGGCCCGGTCCCGGCGAACCTCATCTTCCTCACCGCCGATGCTTACGGCGTGCTGCCTCCCATCGCGCGCCTCACGCCTGATCAGGCGATGTATCACTTCCTGTCCGGCTACACCGCGCGCGTTGCCGGCACCGAAATCGGCGTGACCGAGCCGGAAGCCACCTTCTCCACCTGCTTTGGCGCACCGTTCATGCCGCGCCACCCTTCGGTCTATGGCAATCTGCTGAAAGAGCGCATCGCCAAGGGCGGCGTGAAGTGCTGGCTGGTCAACACCGGCTGGTCGGGCGGCAAGGCCACGCAGGAAGGCATCAAGCGCATGCCGATCAAGGCCACCCGCGCCCTCCTCAATGCTGCGCTCGACGGCAGCCTGAACAATGCCACGTTCAAGAAAGACCCCAACTTCGGCTTCGAAGTTCCGGTCGAAGTGGCTGGCGTTGATACAAAGCTGCTCGATCCCCGCGGTGCATGGGCCGATGGTGAGGAATACGACAAGACCGCACAGGAATTGGTCCGCAAGTTCGTCGACAACTTCCACCAGTTTGCTGAACACGTTGACCAGTCGGTGCGCGATGCGGCTCCTGTAACCGCCTGATCACCACCACTATCGCCAAACGTTTCGAGGCCCCTTCGCGGGGCCTCGTTTCGTTTCAGGTCAGGCTTGCATCAAGTCAGGCCGCCAGAAACGCCTGAAGAAACTGCCCCACGCCGCCAAAATTCATCGGCAGCGCGGCAACCGGGCGCTCATACCCCTTCAATTCCACATCAAGCATCGTGTGCGGCTGAAACCGCACATCGCCCAGCGCGCCGAACACATCGGCCGAAACGAGGATGTCGCAGCCGCATTCCTTGGTCGCCGTTTCCAGCCGGAACGCTGTGTTCACAGCCTCGCCCATTGCGGTAAAGTCTGCCGCTGCGCCACTGCCGATATTGCCGACCGACGCCGTCCCCGCATTGTATCCGCAGCCAAAGCGCAGCAGCGCGGGCGGCTTGTGCTTCTTCTCGGCCAGTCGGAAAATCTCCTGATAGCCGCTGATCACGTCCAGAACGGTCACCACATCGCGCCGCGACAGCGCATTGGCCGGGTGCAGCCAGATTGCCATGATTGCATCGCCGATGAACTTGACCGACCACGCACCCGCCGCATCGAGCAATTGCCCCGCCTCGCGGTTGATATCAGCCATCATCGCCGCAATCGCGCGTTCGCCCATTGCTGCGGACAGCTGGGTAAAGCCCCGAATGTCTATCACCACGGCGCTGACCAGTTGCTGGTCCATGAAGAACTGCGTGCGCCCCGCCATCGGGTCGGGCAATTCTACTGGCGCTGCTTCCTGCACGAATTCGAACGTCTGGCGGCCAATCTGGATACGGTCGCCCGATTTCAGCTGGGTCGGGGCCTGCACCGGTCGGCCGTTCAGCCAGGTGCCATTGGTGCTGCCAAGGTCGTTCAGGGTGCAGTGGCCGCTGGCGTTGCGGCGGATCATGGCGTGTTCACGCGACGCAAGATTATCCTCCAACACCACCGTGTTGGAAGGCGCGCGGCCAAAGCCGCAAATGCCCAGCCGGGCTACCGGGATCTCGCGCAAGGAGCCACCGGCATCCATGCGCAGGTACGTATCGCAATCGTCGGTCGCCACAGCCCCCTCCGCAGATCGACATAGTTTGTAACGATCCCGCAAGGCTTGGAATGTGCCGTATGGCACGCCTTTACCATTTTTGTGTCAATCCGGGATGGCAGGACAGGGGCGTTTCTGCAAGTCTGCATACAGGCATTTGCGCAGACAAGTCCCGTTTTCTGCCACTTTCAGGCGAAGATCGCGCTCGCTTTCAACAGATTGTAGGCCTCGACAACTTCCTGCAGCCGCCCTTCATACCCACGATCCCCGCCGTTTCGGTCGGGATGATACTTGCGCACAAGCTCGGAATAGCGCCCTCGCAACTTGCGCCGGTCTGCATCATAACCCAGCGCCAGCGTATCAAAAGCCTTGCGTTCGTCAGGGCTTATCCCTCGCCTCGCTGCCTCCGCCGCGCGCAAGTGATCGTCGCGCCGCGCCCGCGCCCGTTGCGCAATCGCCTCAAGCGGATCGTCGAAATCGGCCCAGCGCGGTGGCGAATCGATTCCCGCATCAGGCCGGAACGCCCGCGTCTCCCGCTCCCACCCTGAAAGTGGCGATTGCGCCTTCAGAATCTCCTCAGGCGTCATCCCGGCAAAGAAATCATAGCCCGAATTGAACTGCCGCACGTGTTCAAGGCAGAACCAGCGATAATCCCCCGGCCCATCGAACCCCGGCCTACGCACGCCCGGCGCGCGGAATTCGCCTGCCTCGTCGCAGCCGGGCGCATTGCAAAGCTGCCCGGTGCCCTGAATCCTGCCGTGAAATTTATCGGTCGTCATGCGGCTTCCACATGGCGATGAAGCCGCTAGAAGAAAAGCCATGACCGGACCAATCGCACAGGAAATCGAACGGCTTCTGACCGAAGCCCTCACCCCCACCCGCCTTGCCGTTATCAACGACAGTGCCAGCCACGCAGGCCACATGGGCGATGATGGCACCGGCGAATCGCACTTCACCGTAGAGATCGAAAGCCCCACCTTCACCGGCCAGTCGCGCGTCAACCGCCAGCGCATGGTCAACAAGGCGCTGGGCGACCTCCCCGGCCAGCGCGTCCACGCTCTGGCGATCAAGGCCACCGCGCCGGGTGAATGATGCCCCTGTGAGTGAGCGCCGCATCCGCCGCGCCGCGCGCATCCTGCTGATGGACGAGCATGACCGCCTGCTCCTCATCCGCTTCGTCGCTGCAGACCGGCCTCCGTTCTGGTGCGGTGTCGGCGGCGAGTGTGACCCCGGCGAGGATTTCCCCGCCGCCGCCGCCCGCGAACTCTTCGAGGAAACCGGCCTCCGTGTCGAAACCTGCGGCCCTGAAGTCGCCCGCTGCGCCGATGATTTCACAACGCTGGCAGGCGAACCCGTCACCGCTGACGAACGCTTCTTCCGCGTAAGCACCCAAAACTTCACGCCAGACACCAGCGGCCACACGCAGACTGAGCGCGAAATGATCAAGGAATTCCGTTGGTTCACCCGCGCCGATCTGGCAAACTGGCATGAACCGGTGTTCCCTGTGAACATCCTCGACCTGCTCGATCTTGAGGCGACACGATGAGCGTTTCTAGCGATATTGGCCCAATCATCCAGACCATCACCCCCGTCGCCCACGATCTCGGCGCGTTCGAGGTCCGCCGCGCCATCCCATCGCGCCAGCGCACGATGGTCGGCCCATTCATCTTCGTCGACCAGTTCGGCCCCGCGCACTTGCCCGCAGGCACCGCAATGGACGTGCGCCCCCACCCGCACATTAACCTCGCCACCGTCACCTGGCTGTTCGAAGGTGCGATCGACCACCGCGACAGCCTCGGCTCCTTCGCCACGATCCGCCCCGGACAGGTCAACCTGATGACCGCAGGCAGCGGCATCGTCCATTCCGAACGCTCGCCAGAAACCGAACGCCCCGGCGGCCCCCACCTCTACGGCATGCAAACCTGGCTCGCCCTACCCGACGGCAAGGAGGAGATCGCCCCTGCTTTCGAACAGATCACCAAGCTGCCGGTGGTAGAAGACGTCTGCGCCACCGCCACCGTCATCATGGGCACCCTCTGGGGCAAGACCGCGCCGACAACCCAACACGCCGCCACCATCTACGCCGACATAGTCCTAGCCCCCGGCGGCGCGCTCCCCATCGACGCCGAAGCCGACGAACGCTCCGTCATGCTCGTCGGCGGCCAAGCCAGCATCGACGGCCACCCGCTGGCCCTCTACGACCTCGTCGTCCTCGCCCCCGGAGCCGTACTGAAACTGCAATCCGAAACCGGCGGCCGCGTGATGCTGATGGGCGGCGAAGCCTTCACCACCAAACGCCACGTCTGGTGGAACTTCGTCAGTTCCAGCCGCGAGAGGATCAATCAGGCGAAGGCTGACTGGCAGGAAGGGCGGTTTCCCAAAGTGCCGGGGGATGAGGTAGAGTTCATCCCACTGCCGAAGGTGGCGACTACGGTGAGTTATCCTTGAGGTAAACCGTCGGGTTAATGATGGCCTTACGACCAACTGCTTTTAGGCAACCAACTTGATTTGTAATTCCTACAAGAACTACCTGTCTACTGCCTTCTAGCTCAAGCTGGTGACTTTTTCGGACTACCCTCAGCCCACAAAACATCTCGCGCAACACCGCCAACAAACTTCGTTAGGTAGTAATTTGCACCAGCGCTTATTGCAGTACCAATTCCGAATGGGATTGCTTTTTGAAAAGCTTTTTTGGTGAATGTAATTCCAATTTGCTTAAAAAGGACCTTGATTGTATGAAGCGTAGCTCCTTTCAGGGTGTTTTCAACAACTTTGACTGCTGCTTTTGATGCAGCTTCGGCCCCTACAGTCGTAGCCACTTGCTCTAATGAACCTGCTAGAGCAATGACATACGACATATGCTTGGCATCTTCGTTAGTGATTTCATCGTTTATTGCTATACACAAACACATTGTCATATCGATTTGAATTTTCATGCACGCGGCAATGTCAGCCAAACCTCCGCCAACCATTGCTACGGCCGTACCAATACCTGGAACTACACCGGCCAGAGATGTTGCTGCACCAGTTGTTGCAGCCATTTTCGAGTACCGAGCAATAATTTTCTTTACAACTAAATCGGTCAACTCTTTTTCGGTATTTTCATCATCGACATTCTGATATTGCGCTACATATCGTACAACAATCGCCCGCGCATCGTCAGGAGTTATCGCAATTTTTTCGACAATCTGCATCAATGCAGAACTATCGGTACTTTTCTCTTCAAGCATTTGTATAAACCCCTCATAGCTTTTGAAGCTTACACACTTACTCCTTTTTTTGGCAAGCCTCTAAGTATCTTAGCGAAAAACTGCAGTGACCGACTGCTAGTCGCCACCTTCAAAGGCTTCAGACACATTCCCAACCGGCAAAAACAAACTCCTGCTGTCCCCCGGAAACTCCACAAACTCCGCGCAGCGCAGATAGAACCGCTTCGCCGCCTCGTCCTTCTCCTGCACCAGCACCGCTGCAATGCCGATGCTTTGCGCAGCCAGCGTGATGCGGCGCAGGGCGTCGGCCAGAATGTCCGCGCCAAGGCCCTGCCCCGCACAAGTGCGGTCCACCGCCAGCCGCCCGATCACCGAAACCGGAATGCTATCGGGCGCATTGCGGCGCAGCTTGCTGGGGGCCGCCATGCGCTCCACCGCGCCTGCCGCGATGCAGTAATAGGCGACAACGCAATTACCCCGGCACACCACATACGTCCGCGAAAACCGGCTTTCGTTCTTCAGCGCGCGATGGCGCAGCCAGTCGTTCAGCACCGGATCGCCGCAATCGAAGGCGGAAAGATCGTGGGCGGCATTGAGCGGAACGGGCGACGATAGGCGCGGGCTTTCCGCCTCTATTTCTCCCACGCAGGCACCCGCTGCATGAGTGCGCGCAGCTTTGGCCCCGGTGCGGGCGGATTGTCGAGCGCGTCAACGAAAGCATCAAACCGCTCCGGGTCCAGCGCAAACAGCCGCTGGTCCAGCAACACATCAATCGCCTCGCGCCGCGCGCTCTCCACCATGAATTCGGTGCGCGACTTGCCCAGCACCGCCGCCGCTTCGTCAATCAACTGCCGCACGCCTGCATCGATGCGCAGATTGATGCTGCCTTTGGCCTCGGTGTTACCCGGCACGATATTACTGACATGACCCATGCGGAAAAGATGCTCCTGTGTATCCACAATGTCAATACGCTCTTGCCCTAACCCATCGCCGTCATGCTGAACTTGTTTCAGCATCCATTCCTCAGCAAACATAGTCCGTGCCAGAGGAGAAATGGACCCTGAGCCGCAAGCCAGCGCAGCTAAACGAGTTCGGGGCGACGGAACAGGAGGTTGCGTTGCCCACCTTCACAAACACCCCCTTCCCTCCCCCGCCAAACCCTGACACCATGCTCTTAATGGGTCGGTTAAGACTCACCCAAGGGAGAGCGCGGGAATGGCATTTGCAGGGCAGGTTGTATGGATCACCGGGGCGTCATCCGGCATCGGCGCGGCGATGGCACGGGCCTTGGCGGCGCAGGGCGCGCGGCTGATCCTTTCGGGGCGCAACGAAGCGGCGCTGACCGATCTGGCAGCGCAATGCGCCAACGCGCTGGTCCTGCCGTTCGAGGCGACCGACTATCCCGCCGCCGCCCGCGCTGCCGATATGGCCTGGGAACACTCCGGCGGCATCGACATGCTGGTCAACAACGCCGGCATCTCGCAACGCTCGCTTGCCGTGGACACTGCGTTCGAAGTTTATGACCGCATCGTCGCGGTCGATCTGCTCGCCCCCATCGCGCTGACGCAGGCCCTGCTGCCACGCATGGCCGCACGCAAACGTGGCCGCATCGTCATGGTTTCCAGCGTTGCGGGCAAAGTCGGCTCGCCCATGCGCACGGCCTATAGCGCGGCCAAGTTCGGCCTGTTCGGCTATGCCGATGCCCTGCGCGCCGAAGTGGCCGGGCTGGGCCTGAAGGTCCACGTGATCGCGCCGGGATCGATCCGCACCAATGTTTCGCGCAATGCGCTGGTGGCCGATGGATCGGCGCGCGGCACCAGCGACAAGGCCATCGAGAACGGCATCGATCCCGATGCCGCCGTCCGCCAGATGCTCGATGGCATCGCCAATGACGAACGCGAGATCATCGTGGCCGAGGGCATGGAAAAGCAGATCGGCGAACTGCGCCGCACGCCCGATGCGCTGCACGATCAGATGGCCGCCGTCGTCGCGGCAGGCTATGCCCAGAAGATGGAAGAGGGAGCGACCCAATGACCGACCTGACACGCGTAAAACTCGCCAGCGGCATAGAACTCGATGTGCTTGATGTCGGGCCGAAAGACGCCCCCGTCCTCATCTTCCTCCACGGATTCCCCGAAAGCCACCGCACCTGGCGGCACCAGATCGCGCACCTTTCGGACCGTTTCCGCTGTATCGCGCCCGACCAGCGCGGCTATCGCGGATCGTCCAAACCTGAGGGCGTGGAGAACTACACGCCCGACAAACTCGTCGGCGACATTTTCCAGCTCGCCGATGCGCTGGGCGTGGGGCAGTTCACGATCCTTGGCCACGATTGGGGCGGCGCGCTGGCATGGGGCGTGGCTTTGCTCGGCCAAGGTACGCGCGTGACGCGCGCCGTCATCGCCAACGCCCCGCACCCGGTGATCTTCCCCCGCCTGCTCTGGACCGATCCGCAGCAGCGCGCCGCCAGCCAATACATGCGCGCTTTCCGCGATACCGCCAACGATGCGCTGGTGCGCGAACACGGCCTCGGCGCCTTGCTGATGAAGGCGCTGAACTGGGAACGCTCACCCACGCTGGAGGATGCAGAGCGCGACGCCCTGATGCAGGACTGGTCCAACCCCGATGCCGCCATCGCCATGCTCAACTGGTATCGCGCCAGCCCGATGGCCGTGCCGCCAATGGACGCGCCCTTCGCCCTGCCCGAAGGCTATCAGGACGCCCCGCTGCCCCCGCTGCAAATCCCCACGCTGGTGATCTGGGCAATGGACGACATGGCCCTGCCCCCCTGCAACCTCGAAGGCATGGACAAGCTGGTCACCAACCTGACGGTAGAGCCGGTCCACGATTGCGGCCACTTCGTCCCGTGGGAAGCGCCCGACAAAGTCAACGCCGCGCTGGATCGCTTTCTGGCCTGAACTTCACCGACACGTCGCCCATCCCCCGGCCCGCTGCGCCTGATCGAGGTGCAGGTGGTCGGCATGAGCGGCGTTGTATTCGGGCGAAAGCACTGTCGCGAAACTCTCGCATGCCGCATCACGGGCGGCGCGCAGGAATGCGGCCCTCTTGCCCTCATCGGCGTCGCCTCCGTCGCCCCAGTCCTTCAACACGCCAATCCGCCGACCATCTTCCAGCACGAAAGCGGCAATATCGATAGCATTGCCCGTCGCATGCTCGCTCCAACTGCCCGCTGAACCGCCCCCAATCCGCCGGCAATTGTTCGTGCCGAAATGCTCGATCCGCGCCACCTGGCTCCCCAGAAGCCGCTGCGCTGCCGGTTGCACCCCATGCCGCAGCCACAGCGCCAGCCCGGCATCCACCGCACACGTCGCCTGCGCCCCACGCGGAGCCAGCGCCACATCAGCCTGCGCTGCGCTTGTCAGCACTTGCCGGTCATCGCGCAAACACTGCCCCTCGCCCGCAGGCGGCAAAGCCTCGGCCGCTATCAGGCTGCGATCCAGAAAGGCGCGGCATTCCGCCCGATCTCCGCGCAGCGCTTGCACCTTCACCCCGCTCGCCCAACCCGGAGGATCGCCTAGCATCAGCGGTGCCCACGGATCATGCTCCGGGTGGTCCTTCAACCACACATAGCCCGCCGCCCCCACCGACGCCGCGCACAGCAAGCCCACGATGGAGCGGATGATCGATCGACGCATCAAGGGGTAATCCGGCAGCGCTGAATTCGTTTCAGCCGAACCACTCCACCCAGGCCCCATGTGCATGGGCAGCGCACAGCAGTGCTGGTTCCGCACCATCTGTCTGCCCTTTGGCGGGCCAATAGCGCACCATCAGTTCATGCCGGAACGTCTCGCGGTTCGTCTCCAGCATCACCCACGCCAGCCGCCGCCGCGCATCGGCCTTCGCCCCCGCCTGCGCCATAGCGGCCTCGATCCGCGCGCGCGTTTCGGGCGGCAGATATTGCCAGACGATGGAATGGAACACCACGCGTGTAGTGTCATCCTCCTGCGGCGCTGCCAGCCGCGCGTCCACAAAGTCCGCCGCGTCCATCTGCACCACATCGGGTGCCTTTTGCCCCGCCAGCGCAATCGCCGCATCGATCCGCCGGATCCGCTCGGTCACCTCAGCCCAGACATAGGACTTCAGCCGCAGCGCCTGTGCGGGATCGGCCAGATTCACCGGCGCGCGATCACACCCTTGTATGCCCACAATCTCCACCGCCCCCTCCGGCGGAGGTGGCCCGCGCCATTCCGGCACGATCCGCATGGGCGATCCCTCCGGCCCCACCTTGGTCCCGCCAAGGTCGAACCAGAACCGCTCCATCATCGTGTTCACGCCGGCGCTCGAGCCCAGTTCGTTCAGCTCGAACCTTGGCCCCAACCGCTGCGCCAGCCACAGCAACCCCGCCATGATCGAGGCTGATCGCCCCGCCTCATTGGTCTGCGGCGGCCCGTCGAGCCACGGCAACAGCGCCGCATCATGGTCGCGCGTCACCGCCAGCACCAGCGCATCAACTTCGGCCTGATCGGTCACTTCCCCGCGATAGACCGCCCCCAGCCGCGTATCCGCGCCCGTCAGCACCAGATGGTGAAATCCGCCAGCCAGCCGCAGCGGCAGCGCATCTTCCAGCGGCTTGCCCGGCCACGCAGCGATTCGCCTGCCAACTTCAGTCACACCGTCAAGCAGTGCCAATTGCCCCCTCACAACCCGCCCTGTGCACGGCGCTCCGTTGTTCGTGGCATGGTCCGCCTGCCATTCGATGGCTTTTGCGACCTCATCGATCTCCATGATCGGGTTCATTCGGTTGCCCTTTGCGCTGCTGTGCCATAAGGGCGGCGGGTTATGACCACCGCCGCACCGCTCGTCTTCGCCCTGCCCAAGGGCCGCATTCTCGAAGAGGCTCTGCCCCTGTTAGAGAAAGCCGGTATCGTGCCAGAGGCCGATTTCTTCAACAAGGCCTCGCGCGCCCTGTCCTTCGCCACCAACCGGCCCGATGTAAAGATCATCCGCGTCCGCGCCTTCGATGTGGCAACATTCGTGGCCCACGGCGCAGCGCACGCTGGCGTAGTCGGGTCTGACGTGATCGACGAATTCGACTACGCTGATCTTTACGCGCCCGTAGACCTCAACATCGGCCACTGCCGCCTGTCGGTGGCAGAGCCGGTCGCGATGGTCGAATCGGGCGCCAATGCCCGCGAAAGCCACGCCCGCGTCGCCACCAAATATCCCAACCTCACCCGCCGCCACTTCGAAAAGCTGGGCGTGCAGGCAGAGGTGGTGAAGCTGAACGGCGCGATGGAGCTTGCCCCGTCGTTGGGCCTCGCCAGCCGCATCGTCGATCTCGTCTCCACCGGCCGCACGCTGAAGGAAAACGGGTTGGTCGAAACCAGCCAGATCCTGCCCGTCTCGGCCCGTCTGATCGTCAACCGCGCCGCGCTCAAGACCGACAGCGCCCGCCTCGGCGCGCTGGTCGATGCCTTCCGCGCACTGGTTGCGGAAAAGGAAGCCGCCTGATGCTCCGCCTCAAGTCCAGCGATCCCGATTTCGCGCGCGCTTTCGCCCGTCTGGTGAAGGACCGCCGCGAAAGTGACGAAGGTGTCGCCCGCGATGTCCAGACCATCATCGAAGACGTGCGCCTGCGCGGCGATGAAGCCTTGGCCGAATATACCGCCAAGTTCGATGGCCACAGCCCCGCGCAAGACGCATGGCGCATCAGCCCAGAAGACTGCCGCGAAGCCTTCGACGCGCTGAAACCCGATCTGCGCGCCGCATTGGAACTCGCGGCCCAGCGCATCCGCGATTACCACCGCGCACAATTGCCTGAGAACCGCGACTACACCGACGAAACCGGCATGCGCCTCGGCGCACGGTGGACCGCGGTTGACGGCGCAGGCCTTTATGTCCCCGGCGGCCGCGCCTCCTATCCCTCCTCGCTGCTGATGAACGCCATCCCCGCCAAGGTTGCAGGCGTTGAACGCCTCGTCGTCGTCACCCCCACGCCCAAGGGGGAAGCCAACCCGCTCGTCCTTGCCGCCGCGCATCTTGCAGGCGCTGACGAGGTGTGGCGCGTTGGCGGCGCACAGGCCGTGGCCGCGCTTGCCTATGGCACCGCCCGCATCAAGCCTGTCGATGTCATCACAGGCCCCGGCAACGCCTGGGTCGCCGAAGCCAAGCGCCAGCTGTTTGGCGTAGTCGGTATCGATATGGTCGCAGGCCCCTCGGAGATCCTCGTGATTGCCGACGCCAAGAACGATCCGCAGTGGATCGCTGCCGACCTGCTCAGCCAGGCCGAACACGATCCGGTCGCGCAATCCATCCTCATCACCGATGATGCCGCCTTTGCCGATCAGGTGGCAGACATGATCGGCGTCGAAATCGCCCTCCTGCCCACCGCGCGCGTCGCCAAGGCCAGCTGGGACAACCACGGCGTCATCATCGTGGTCGATTCGCTCGACGAGGCTCCCGCTCTCGCCAATGCGCTGGCCGCCGAACACGTGGAAATTGCCACCGACGATCCGCAATTGCTGTTTGACCGCATCCGCCACGCCGGGTCGGTCTTTCTTGGCCGCATGACCCCCGAAGCCGTCGGCGATTACGTCGCCGGGCCAAACCACGTCCTGCCCACCGGGCGCCGCGCGCGCTTTTCCTCGGGCCTTTCCGTTCTGGATTTCATGAAACGCACCAGCTTTATCGCGGCCTCTGACGCAGCGCTCGCCGCCGTCGGCCCCGCCGCCATTGCCCTTGCCGAGGCTGAAGGCCTTGCCGCCCACGCCCGCTCCATCGAATTGAGGCTCGGGCTATGACCCAGATTTCAGGTAAAGCCCGCGCCGCCTCGCGCCTCTCCGCCGTGCAGGCGCTCTATCAGATCGACATGGAGCAGACCCAACTGCACCTGCTGCTGGATGAATTCCACCAGCACCGTCTGGGCGCAGAGATCGAGGACGTCGAATACCTCAAGGCCGACGTTCCTTTCTTCGACGATCTGGTCAAAGGCGTCGATGCCCGCCGCAACGAGATTGACCTGATGCTCTCGGCCAAGCTGGCCAAGGGCTGGTCGCTCGCCCGTCTCGACAAGACCATGCTGCAAATCCTGCGCGCCGGCAGCTACGAATTGATGGCCCGCAAGGACGTGCCGATCGCCACCGTCATCACCGAATACGTCGATGTGGCACACGCCTTCTTCGAAGAGCGCGAAGCCAAATTCGTCAACGGCGTGCTCGATGCCGTGGCCAAGGACGTCCGCTAACCACCCGAAAATCCTCCCCGTTTTTGCGAAGCACAAATGGGGAGGTGGCATTCGCGCCAGCGAATGACGGAGGGGCTTTTCACCCCTCCACCACCAACTCCGCTGGCGGACCCCTCCTCCTCTCACTTTCGTCACCCCCGCGCAGGCGGGGGTCCAGCCTGCAAAAGCGTCGTCGCATCGCGACGGCCTTCAGGGCACTGGATTCCCGCCTGCCCGGGAATGACGAGGAAAATCTACAACCGCTCCGCATGCCAGCGGATATGGTCTTCCATGAACGTCGAGATGAAATTGTAGCTGTGGTCATACCCCGGCTGCAACCGCAGCGTCAGGTCAACGCCCGCTGCCTTGCATGCCGCATCCAGCAGTTCTGGCCGCAGTTGTTCCGCAAGGAAACCATCCGCTTCACCCTGATCCACCAGCACCGCGCCCGCAGGCAGATTGCCATCTTCGAGCAGCGCCACCGCATCATGCTTTCGCCATGCCGCGCGGTCATCGCCCAGATAGCCGCCCAGCGCCTTGTGGCCCCACGGCACCTGCCCCGGCGCCACAATCGGTGCAAAGGCGGACAGCGATTTGAACTTCTCAGGGTAGGTCAGCCCCAGCGTCAGCGCGCCGTGTCCGCCCATCGAATGGCCGGTAATGCCCATGCGGTCCAGATCGACCGGGAAGTTCACCCCCAGCAGCGCGGGCAGTTCGTCCGCAATGTAATCCCACATGCGGTAATGCTGTGCGAAAGGCTCCTGCGTGGCATTGACATAGAAGCCCGCGCCAAGGCCAAAATCATAGGCTGCGTCAGGGTCATCGGCCACGCCTTCACCGCGCGGCGATGTGTCCGGTGCAACGAACACGATGCCAAGCTCCGCGCAGGCCTTCCGATATTCGCCCTTGTCGGTCACATTGGCATGAGTGCAGGTCAGCCCTGAAAGATAGACCAGCACCGGCAACTTGGCGTCCGCTTCCGCCGCCTGTGGGGGCAGGAAGACCGAAAAGGTCATTCCCGTCCCCGTCGACGCAGACTCGTGCTTATAGACACCCAGCGTTCCGCCGTGCGCCTTGCTTGTCGAGACCGTTTCAAGTGTCATCAGGCGATAATGTCCAACGCACACAGCTTGTTACCAGCCGGATCGCGCAGATAGGCAAGGTAATAGGGCGAACCTTCACGCGGCCCCGGCGGATCTTCGCAAGCGATCCCGCCAGCGGCAAGGCCGGCCTCGTGCCAGGCGTTGGCTTGCTCGGGCGACATGCGGAAACCGATTGTGCCACCATTCGCACCGCAAGCCGGCGCACCGTCAATCGGCTTGGTTACGATGAACAGCCCGCCATTGTGCTGATAGATCAGCCGCCCCTTGGGATCGGTGATCGCTTCCGGGCCGCCAAAGGCCTTGAACGTGGCGTCATAGAACGTCTTGGCAGCGTCGATATCGTCGGCGCCCACCATCACATGGCTGAACATTCGCACTCTCCCAAACAGGTTGCAGTGGTTAGAGAGCTAAGCGAAAGCCGTGTCCGGTCAAGCGTCCATGCGGGAATTCTTTGTTGCCATTTGGACTCAAGCGGCAGGATCAAGCACGCCCAGCACGGCAACAACAAGCACCACGCCCAGCCCCGCCGCCACCTCCAGCAGCAACGAACGCCGCAGCCGCGCTTCCGCCCCCACCTCGCCCCGCTCCAGCGCAGGCACGATGCGCCAGCGATTGCCCGCCGCCAGCGCCAGCATCAGCGCGAACAGCGCGATCTTCACACCAAGCAGGCCCATCCACCGGCTCTGCCAAACCGGCGGAAAACCGGCGATTGCCAACGTGTTGATCGCTCCGGTCAGCACCAGCACCGCCACCACCACGCTGCCTGTCCGCGCGAACCGGGCCAGCGCCAGACCATCAACCTTGCGCAATAGCGCATCGCCCACAAACGTCACCAGCGCCCCGATCCACAGCGCCGCCGCGATCAGATGCAACCCATCGGCCCAACGATGCAGCGCCCACTCACTCGCCCCGGCATGACCGGTCAGCGCCATCGAGCACAGCGCCACCGCGCCCGCCAGCGCCATGACCGGCAACCGCAGCACTTTCAGCGGCACCACCGCCGCCATCGCCACGCAGGCCAGGGCGGTCAGCCGCCATTCCATCACCGCGCCCAGCGGCGTTGCCGCCAGCACCGCCTCGGCGGTTGGCTGGTCGAGGTCGGCCAACGGCAAACCCGCCATCGCCGCCACGCTTTCCAGCGCCCACCAGACCGACGCCGCACCGGCGATCAGCGCAAGCACAACAAGCGCCGCCCGCATCCGGCCAGAAAGCGCGCGGCCAGCGGCAAGCGCCTGCAAAGGCAGCCCGGCGACCAGCAGCAGCGCAACATACGCCCCTGCCCGCGCCGCGATAAGTGCCCCCGTTTCCAAAGGCTTAGCGAACGGTGAAGGCGTATTGCCCTTCGATCCGGTGCTGGTCCCCTGCCACCGCGTGCCATTTCAGGTTATAGGTTCCGGCAGGCAGCGCGCGCGGCAGCGTGACGGTCAGGACCTTGCCCTTGGCCTCGCTCTTGAAACCCTTGATCGGCATGGGCGCGTGGTTGGCCATGCCGGGCATCCCGGTCATCACCAGCTCGATGCCCGAAAGCGGGCCGACAAGGTTTTCCGAAAACGTCAGCGTCAGCTTGGTGGGCTTCGCCACCGCCGTGTTCGCCGCCGGGCTGGCCGAAACCAGCTTGGGATGCGCAAAGGCCGCGCCGGGCAGAGCGAGCAATGCAAGGGCCGGGGCGGCGAGGAGAGCGAGACGGCGCATGGAAAGTCCTTTCGGCTTGGGATCTTGCCGGGTTTACGCACAGTGTGGCCCGATCCCTCATTCTTGGGGCGAAAAAGTGCCCACCCCCAACCCCTCCCGCTCATCCTGAGCCTGTCGAAGGGGGGGAGGGGAGTGCAAGCGGCTGTTTTTGCCCTCCCGCAGGCGGGAGGGCCGCGAGACTTGCTGAGCTGAAGGCGAAGTTAGTCGCAGCGGGGTGGGCAGCGCGCACAAAAAACCTTGAGGGATTGCGGCATCACGCGCGTAATACATTTGCCCGCAACCTAAGGACCAAGCCCGCGATGGCCGACATCGACGATCTTCTCGGCGCTCTCGCCGCAAAAACCCCGCCTGCGCTTGTCGCGCTGGAAAGCCAGGTATTCCAAGGCCTTGCCCAGCGGCGTGAGCAAGCCGCCGCGCGGCGCGGCATGGTGCTGGCTGTCGCTGCTGCTGCCGTGGTGGGCATTGTTGGTTCGGTCGCCCCTTCGGCCCCGGCGCAGGCCGAGCCGCTGTTCGGCGTGCCGCAAGACGCGCCCTCACACTTGCTGGCCGACTGATGGCACCCGCCCTGCGCTACGTCCTCGTCGCGGTCCTTTCCGCCGCCATTGCCCTTGCCGCCAGCCATTTTGCGCGGGGGCTTCTGCCCACAAAGCACGGCAGCGAATTGCACCAGCTTATGCATGATCGGCTGGACCTGACGGCGGCGCAGCAGGCGAAAATCGACCAGTTGGAGGAGGACTTTTCCAACACGCGCACGGCGCTTGACGCACAGCTCCGGGAATCCAACATGGCGCTTGCCCGCGCGATCGAGGCGGAGCAGAAAATCGGCCCGAAAGTGAGCGCGGCGGTCGATGCATCGCACATGGCGATGGGGGATTTGCAGAAAGCGACCCTGGCCCACGTGTTTGCCATGAGAAGCGTGCTAACCCCTTCACAACAGACAGTTTTTGATCGGGAAATCGCGCGCGCGCTGACAAGTCCGAACAACACCTAGATGCACCTAGCAGCACCTAGACGCACATGAACGACACTAAAGCGCCCGCAACTGACCGCGATCTGGTCCTGCGCGCGCTTGGGCAACACCAGCCTTCGTACAGCGAATTGATGGCGCGCCATCGCGAGGCCGTTTTCCGCATTGCCCGCCATCACACCGGCGATGAGGGCGAGGCGATGGACGTTTGCCAGGAGACGTTCATCTCCGCCTTCGCTTCGCTGAACAGGTTCGATCCCGACCGCCCCTTTCGCGCGTGGCTGGTGCGTATTGCGCTGAACAAGTGCCGCGATTGGGCGCGGCGGCGCGCGGTGCGCCGCCTGTTCCGCATGGCCAAGCCGCTGGACGAGGCGATCCATGTTGCGGATGAGGGCCAAGACCCTGAATCCGCAGCGATTTCTGCGCGTGAACTGGCGCGCATTTCCGCTGCCGTGGCCGCCCTGCCCGCCAATCTCAAAGACCCGCTGATCCTCTGCCGCCTTGAAGGCATGAGCATGGCCGAGGCGGGACAAGTGCTGGGCCTTTCAGAAAAGGCCGTGGAAACAAGAATATACCGCGCACGGCAGAAATTGTCCGCAATTCTTGAGGGATAGCGCCAATCCTTGCGTATCAGCAGGCAATGGACAACATGCTTATTCTCAACCGCCGCCGCCTCCTGATCGGAGCGGGAGCGCTGGCTGCAACGCCGCTTGTACCGGCATGGGCGCAATCGGGGCATGGTGGTCATTCGCGCGACGGCGGACCGCTGGCAGGGCGCAATTCCGGCAGCACTTTATCGGGCGAAAACATTGCCTTGAGCATTGGCGCGGCGAAGTTTGGCGTGGGCGAACGGTCTGCCACCGCCGTGGCAGTGAACGGATCGATCCCTGCCCCGCTCATCCGCTTGCGCGAAGGGCAGCGGGTGCGGATTGCGGTGACCAACACATTGAAAGAAGAGAGTTCCATCCATTGGCACGGGCTGCTGGTGCCGTTCCAGATGGATGGCGTGCCCGGCCTGTCCTTCCCCGGCATCGATCCGGGAGAGACGTTTACCTATGAGTTCCCGATCCTCCATTCGGGCACGTTCTGGTATCATTCGCATTCGGGAATGCAGGAAGCGGTGGGGCTTTACGGACCTATCGTGATTGACCCGGCGGAACTGGACACTGCCGCGCCATTTGACCGCGAATATGTGCTGGTGCTGGCCGACTGGAGTCCGGTCGATCCGCACAAACAATTGAGCAATCTAAAGACGATGGGCGGCTATTACAACTGGCAGCGGCAGACCGCGGGCGGGTTGCTGAAGGGCAAGGACCAGTCGTTCAAGGACCGGCTCGAATGGGCCAAGATGCGCATGGATGCGACCGACATTTCGGACGTGACCGGCGCAACACATTCCTATGTTATCAATGGGCATGACAGCATGGCTAACTGGACCGCGCTGTTCCGCGCCGGCGAGCGGGTGAAGCTGCGGATCATCAACGCATCGTCGATGACCAACTTCAACCTGCGCATTCCCGGCCTGCCGATGACGGTGGTGGCCGCCGATGGCTGCGATGTGCAGCCGGTGGAGACCGACGAGTTCCAGATCGGCATTGCCGAGACTTATGACGTGATCGTGCAACCTGCTGAAAATGCGGCATTCGGGATCATTGCCGAGGCCATCGACAGGTCGGGCATGGTCCGCGCTACCTTGGCGCCGCAAATCGGCATGGCCGGTGCCATCCCGCCACGCCGCGCCCGCCCGATCCTCAACATGCGCGACATGGGCATGGATATGAGCGGGATGGATATGGGCAGCGGGGGCGAGATCGACCTTTCGAAGCCCGCCAACGAAAGCATGGAGGGGCACTCCATGAAAATGCGAGACCTCTCGCTGGCTCCGGGCGTGAAGCCGGGGCCGGGGGTGGCGACGATTTCTCCGATGCCCGCTGACCGGCTGGCCGACAAGCCGACCGGGCTTGAGGATGTGGACCACCGCGTGCTGACTTATGCGCAGTTGCGGTCCCGCACGCCGAACCCCGATCCGCGCACGCCGACCCGCCAGCTGGATGTGAACCTGACCGCGAACATGGAACGCTATATGTGGTCCATCGATGGCGAGACGATTTCGGGCGGGGCGGAGCCAATCCCGTTCCGCACGGGCGAGCGGGTGCGGGTGAACTTGATCAACCACACGATGATGCCCCATCCCATCCACCTGCACGGCCACTTCTTTGAACTGGTGACCGGTGAGCCGGGCAATCGTCCGCGCAAGCACACGGTGAACGTGCTGCCGGGCGGAAAGGCGAGCTTTGACCTGACCGCCGATGCCGAGGGCGACTGGGCGTTTCACTGCCACATGCTGCTGCACATGCATGCCGGGATGATGCGCGTGGTTACGGTTCGCGCCGGGGAGAATGCGGCGTGAGGCGCACGATTTTCGCCGGGGCGCTGCTGGTGGCGGTGCCTGCCGTGGCGCAGGACGTTGATCCGCACGCTGGGCATGACATGGGGCAGATGGATCAAACCGTGGACCATTCGGCACACCAGATGCCGCCAGCCGCGCCGCCGATGGACCATTCCGCACATACGGGCCATGCCATGCCGTCAACGCCGGACAGCGAAGTGGGTGATGCCCCGCCGCCGCCGGTGCCGACCGACCACCCCGCCGACGCATTCTGGAACCCGCAGCGCATGGCAACAGCCCGCGACGCCTTGGCCAAGGAAGGCGCGTTTTTTGGCAATGCGCTGATTGCAGACCGGCTGGAATACCGGCCCCGCAATGGCAAGGATGGCTATGCCTGGCAGATCATGGGCTGGGTTGGCGGTGATATTGACCGGCTCTCGTTCGAAACTGAGGGCGAAGGCGCGTTTGGGGAATCGCTGGAAACCGGCGAAGTGCGGGCGGCTTGGCGGCGTGCGCTTGACCCGTGGTGGAACTTTGAACTGGGCGCGCGGCAGGACTTTGGCCACGGGCCGGACCGCACATATGGCGTGATCGGCGTGGAGGGTCTGGCCCCCTACTGGTTCGAAGTGGGCGCGCATGCCTTTGTTTCAAACAAGGGCGATGTGCATTTCCGGCTTGAGGCAGAGCATGACATGCGGCTGACCCAACGCCTGATCCTGCAGCCTTCGGTGGAAATCGATGCAGCGGCGCAGGACGTGCCCGAACTGGGCATTGGTGCCGGGATCGAGAAGATCGAACTGGGCGCGCGCATGCGGTACGAATTTGACCGAGAATTTGCGCCTTATGTGGGCGTGCATTGGGAGCGCAAGCTGGGCGAGACGGCGCGGCTGGCGCAGGCCGACGGGGAAGCCCCGTCGCAGGTCAGCGCGGTGGTGGGGCTGCGGATGTGGTTCTGAGATGATCCACACCCTTCAGCAACAGGGCGGCGCTACAGATACTTGAGCCACCAGATGTCCTTGCGACGCTGCTTGACGCCCGCAAACCAGCGGGTTGGCAGATAAAGCGGCACGACCAGCAACAGTACCCAGAACCACACGGTGGAGAGGTTATCGACGCCGAACACGGTGCCTTTGACCGGCCCATAAAGCATCAGCGCAACGTGGTAGATGCCTTTCAGCGCATAGAGGTGGAGGATGTAGAAAAACATCGGCGCTCCACCAAGAAACGCCAGATGCGGCAGTGCCGGGCTATCCTGAAACTTTTCGAACAGGGCGAGCAGCAGCACACCGGTGCCGACCGTTGGCAGCAGGAACAGCAGCGAGGGCGGATACTTGGTGAGCGCGAGGAAGCTCATCACCGTGCGCAGCGGCGTTTCGCCTGTAAACCAAGGCTTGTCGCCATAGACATTGACATAGCGGATCACCACGAATGCCGCGATCATCCCCAGCCCCAGCATGACCAGCCGACGCAGCCGCAGTGCGGGATCGCTACCCTTGGCGAACCACGGCCCGCAGGCATAGCCGAGCACGATCACGCCGATCCACGGCAGGATGGGATAAGTGGTCTTTGCAGTCAGCCCCAGCCCGAGATCGATTACCGTGCGCTGGTGCAGCACCGCCCAGATCGCATAGCCGCTGTCCTGCGGGGTGAGCACGATGCCATCCAGCAGGTTGTGCAGACAGACGATGGCAAGGCCGAGAGCGAACTGCGCGATACGCGGCAGGTGGATCAGCGCCGCCAGCGCCACCATCGAAATGCCGATGGCCCAGATCACCTGCAGCCAGAACCGCGCGGGGGGAAATTCGAAGCTTTGCGTTGGCCATGCAAGGCAGACCACGGTGAGTTCGAGGAATATCAGGAACAGCCCGCGTTTAAGCAGGAATTCGCTGACCTCCATCTTCGTGCGCGATTGGCCATAGAGCCATGCCGAAAGACCGGTCAACGCAACGAAGGTGGGCGCACAGAAGGTGGACAGCAGGCGCGTGAAGAACAGGCCCGGATCGGTCGTGTTGGCATCGACCGGATCGGAAACCTGCACGTGCAGGAAAAACGTTTCACGCACATGATCGACCAGCATGAACAACATGACCAGGCCACGCAGCGCATCGATGGCCAGCAGGCGAGTGCGCGCCACGGCCGGATTGGCGGGCGCAGCGGGGGAATGAGCCACACTTAGCGCGTTTGCAGTAATGCCTGTCATGCCCTGTTCCTCCTGCCCGGCTTATACCTGTGCAGCTTATGGAGACCATGCGGCGTATTGTATCGAAGTTGGATGCGCGCCAGTGCAAATCTGTTGTGATGGGGCGGACGGGCATGCAATTCTAGCGAAGACGTATGCTGAAGGATCGCGCTTGCCGCCGTGCGGCGCGCCGTGGCAAGGCATTGCACCATGATTGACGGAAACACCGGCGTGATTGCACAGACCATCCAGCTGGCGCTGGCTCCTGTCTTTGTGCTCGTGGCCATCGGCAACATCATGAACATCCTGACGACGCGGCTGGGCCGGATCGTCGATCGTTCGCGCACATTGCAGGGGCATCACGCGGCGACCACGGGGCGCGAGCATGACGTGGTGGTGATCGAGCTGCGCTATGTTGACCGGCGCATCCACCTGATCGGGCGGGCATTGTTGCTGCTGGTGCTGTCTGGTCTGGCGATCGGGGTGACGGTCGGCTCGCTTTTCGTGGGCGAGATGACGGGCATGGAACTGCGCAACATGACCGGAATCATCTTCTCGCTGGCCATCGGTCTGCTGATGATGGCGCTGGTCTATCTGCTGCTGGAAACCCGCATTGCCGCCAATTCGCTGCGTTTGCCGCAGGAATTGCTGGAGCTTGAACGCAAGGATATTTGAGCGGGCGTAGCGACGGCGGAAATATGAGCCTCGTCACCCTGAACTTGTTTCAGGGTCCGTACCTCGGCTTACGCGGATAGGTGGATCCTGAAACAAGTTCAGGATGACGGCAATTCAAACGATCACATTACGAGAGCAGCTTCCCGCTCTTTTCGCGGATCACGCCTTCGATCATGCGCTTGGCAAAACCGAGGCTGGCGGGGAGGTCTACTTCGACGACCAGCTCCTTTTCCGCCAGTTCCACGCCGCAATCGATGGTGTAGCCCATTGACGTGACGCTCATCACCATGTGGTCGTCATCGGTGAAAGTGGTGGTGACGCTGGCCATGCCATCGGCCTTTTCGGCAGCGCGGGCGGCTTTGTCACGAAGGCGTTTGCGGGCCTCGTCGCGGTCAAGCGAGTGGGGAATGGCAATGCGCATCAGGGGGCCTTTGGAGCTTCAAGTTGGGGAGCAGCGTCCAGACCTTCGCCATAGCGGTAATCCAGAAAGCGCCCGCGCACGGCCAGCGCATCGATATCGCCCGAGGCGAGCTGGCGAGTGATCGTGTCGATTTCGGTGCTGATCTTGCCCAGGCCATCGGCCAGTTGCTGATCGGCATTGCGCCCGCCCCGCTCTTCGCGCCGCAAGTGCTGCGGGATCTTGCGATAGCTTTCCACCATGCCGGGCAGATGTTCGCCCACCAGCTTGCGCACTTCGGCAACGGCAGGTTCTGACGGGTCGATGCCTTCAAGCTGCACGCCCAGCCCATCAAGCTGCACGCCAATCTGATCGACCAGTTGGACGGCAGGCGCGGGGAGCGCGGGCCGCTGCGCCTCAAGCCACAGTTCGGTGCGGCCAACCATCGTGCGCACATCGCCGGTGTTGAGCGCGGACAGGGCGGGCACTTTCATCTTTGGAAACGTGGCGAAGAACCACAGTGCAGCCACGATAGACAGCGCCAGCACCATCACGCCGGTAAAGCCGATGCCATTCAGCACCAGCCCTGCCGTCATTGCCGCAACCATGATGACGCCCACCGCCATCGCCATGCGCGCGGCTTTCTTGCCGATGTGCTGGCGTTTCAGTTCAGCCGAGCGTTTGCCAATGCTGCGCCGTCCGCCTGCGCGGTTGTTGGCCAGCGATTGGCTGGCCGAGGCGAGGATGCGGTCGCTTTGGTGTGCCGGGGAATTGGCCATCGGCGGCTCAGCCCTCCAGCGTCAGCAGGGGCGAAGTTTCCGGCCCGGCCATTTTGGCCTGCGATGCGCCTTCGGCCCGCGCGATGTAGCCCTTGGACTTTTCGACCTCGCTGGAAAGCGTGGTGACGGTCTGCTTCATCGAATCGAGCGCCTTCAGCTTGAACGTGTCGATCGTGTCCATCGTGTCATAGATGTTCTGGAACGCGCGCTGCAGCGTTTCGAGCGGGATCGTGCTGGATGCGGCCATCTCGTGAATCTTGCCGGTCTGTTCGCGCAGCAGCTTTCCGGTGGAATCGATCATGTTGGCGGTGGTGGTGTTGAGCGCGGTGATCTGTTGCAGCACAAGGCGCTGGTTGGTCATCGCCTGCGCCACGGTCACCGCCGTGCGCAGCGCGGCGACGGTGGTGGTGCTGGCGCGGTCCACGCCCTTGACCAGTTCGACATTGTTCTTCTTGACCAGATCGAGCGCGAGATAGCCCTGCACCGTCACCGCCATCTGCGTGAGCAAATCCTGCGTGCGCTGGCGGGTGTAGAACAGCGCGCTCTCCCGCACGGCCTTGGCCTTGACCGGATCGGTGTGGTCAAGATCGGCGGCGGCTTCTTCCAGCTTGGCGTCGAGCGTGTTGGAAATGTGGATCATCTGCTCCAGATTGCCCATCGCTTCCCACAGCTTGCCACGCTCAACATCGATGGCGGCGTTGTCCATCAGCAGTTCGTCCTTGCCGGACGCCAGCCGTTCCAGAATCGACTTGATGTGGCCCTGCGCCGAGACATAGCCGTCGAAATACTTCTTCATGCTGTTGCCGAAGGGGATGATGCCCAGGATCTTGCGCCCGGTGGAAAGCTTGCCCTGCTTGCCCGGATCGAGTTCCTCCACCGTGCGGCGCAGCGCGGCCAGATCGGAGCCGACGCCGCTGTCCTTGTCCATCGCGCGGATCGGGCGATCAAGGAAGCGGTTGGCCATGCCCGCAGCCTGCGAGATTTCCTTGCGCCCCATGTTGGTCAACTGATCGACCTTCTTGCCGAATTCAGGGCTTTGCGCATCGACCGCGATCAGATCGGCGACGAAGGCATCGACCTTGGCCTCAAGCTTGGATCGGTTTTCGTCGGACACCGGCACCAGCCCGGCGGCCTGCTCGGGTGCGACCACTGGCACCGGATCAGGCGGGGTCAGCGTGATCGGGGTCATCGTCGCAGTCTCGGGAGTCAGTGCCATCTCAGTCCAGCTTTCGTGTTGGGGCGCTGAACAACATGGTATGTCGCGCGCCCTCGTGCAAGCTGCCTTATGCCTGCAATACAGCGCAGTGCCTTGGGGCATATCGACGGACGGCGTTTGGCGCTCCATGAACGACGGCATGACTGATCCTTTGAGATGCGCCGTGTTCGGTGCCAGTGGCGGCATTGGTGCGGCGATTGCCAGCCAGCTTGCAGCGCGTGATGATGTGGGCGAGGTGCATGTGCTGGCGCGCAAGGCACTTCCACCAGCGTCGAAGTCCGTGGCGCATCGCTTTGATCTGACTGACGATGGGTCGATTGCAGAAGCATGTGCCGCCATCGGCGCGCCGCTAGATCTGGTGATTGTCGCGACCGGGCGGCTGGTGCGTTCGGACGGCACCGGGCCGGAGAAATCGTGGCGCGCGCTGGATGCTGGCGGCATGGCCGAGATGTTTGCGGTGAACGCCATCGGACCCGCGCTGATCGCCAAGCACACGCTGCCGTTGCTGCGCAAGGAGGGACGCCCGGTGTTTGCCGCCATCTCCGCCCGCGTCGGTTCGATCAGCGACAATCGCATGGGCGGCTGGCACAGCTACCGCGCATCCAAGGCCGCGCTGAACATGCTGGTGCGCAACTTTGCGATAGAACTTGGCCGGACGAACCCCGGTGCCGTGGCGGTGACGCTGCACCCCGGCACGGTGGACACGCCACTTTCGGCTCCGTTCCAACGCGGCGTGCCTGACGACCGGCTGTTCACACCCGAACGCTCGGCACGGCACCTGATCGACGTGATCGACGGACTGACCCCGGCAGACAGCGGCAAACTGCTGGCATGGGATGGCAGCCAGGTTCCGTTCTGACCTGCAGCGAAGAAGCATAGCGCAGACCCGCAAAAAACCCCCGCTCCTTTCGGAACGGGGGCCTTTGGATTGCCGGTTTCCCGGTCGTCAGTGTCGTTTTGGCAGGATCAGAACGCGACGGTGGCCGAAACCACTACGCGCGAGCCTGCGATGTTCGAACCATCCTTGGTGGAGGAGAAGTTCGGCGTCAGGTAGTTGTAGTCAGCCGGGCTGAGGTCGGTATCGACATAGGCGACGCCGAGCGTGACATTGCCCAGCGCGTAGTCAGCGCCGATCAGCCAGTCGAGGTATTCGCCGGTAGGCGAAACCGACGTTCCTTGAGGTCCAAGGCCCTTGTTGCCGCCCTTGGTGTAACCAAGGTGGCCCTTCAGCGTCAGGCCAGTGTCGGGGATCGAGGTCGAAGCATCACCCCAGATGTAGAAGTTGTCGGCCTTGGCACCGGGATTGTCATAGATGCCGGTCGAAGCCGAGGCGCCCGAATTGTACCACTGGCCAAGCGCTTCCTGCTTGGGCGCATAGGCAACGCCGACGAGCAGGTTGGCGGGGCCAGCAGCGCCCGAAACCTTGATGTAGGGTTCTGCAAAGTCGGTGTTATCAAGACCGCCCGGATACATGTACCAGGTCAGGCCAACGTCAACCGCCACGCCACCCAGATCAGCCTTGTAGCCGCCGATGATGTCGAGTTCCATGTTGGAACCAGCGAAAGTGCCCCAACCGGCGAGGTTCGAACCCCAGGTGCCGACATAGAAGCCGCTTTCATGGGCGACGGTAACGCCAGCCTGAACAGCCATTTCCTTGTCGGTCATCGAAACGCCGCGGAAGCGGTAGTCAGAGGCGAGCGCAGCGCTGCCCGAAACGGTGATGGGGCTGGATTCTTCATCCTGCGCGAATGCCGGAGTCGCAAGCAAAGCGAGGGCGACGGGGGCCACTGCGGCGGCCAGACGGGTCTTCATACGGAACGCTCCCTGAATAGGATTATCACGTTCCACCTGCGTCCACCGCGCAAATGCCTCTCTGGGGGCATCCATCGTGGTAGAGCCAAATGCTTATCATCGGGATTTGCTGCACTGCAAGATAATTTTTATCCGAGACCTCTTCACGCATGATTAGTGCTGCCATTTGGCAACAGGCGCGTCTTGCGGGTTCGTGGCGAGCGCTGAGCGCCAACACCGGCTTGGTGAAAACAAAACTGGCCGGGGACTGAGATCCCCGGCCAGCAGATGTTTGCTTTAAGGCGCGAGCCTCAGGCGGCGTGGGCCAGCGATTTCAAGATCGGTGCCGGGCCGGTCACCTTCACGTCATTGCCACGCAAGCGGCGGCGCGAAAGCCATTCGGTAAGCATTTCAGCGGTCGTGTGGTCGATCGCATGAACCTTGTCCATGTCCACATGAACCGCGTGGCTATGCGGAACCTGCTCAAGCGCATTGGTCAGGCGAGACAGGCCGATGAATGTGGCCGCACCCTCAAGCTTGAGATGCACGGTTTCACCAATCGACGATTCGCCAACCTTGAACTTCAGGTTCCTGGCATGGGGCACGAGTTCGAGAGCGGACAGCGCAAGGCCTACCAGCACACCGGTGAGCAGATCGGTTGCCACCACCAGCACAAATGTGGCGGTCCAGATCAACGCGGGCAGGTAGCCGTGCACCTTGAACAGGTGCTGCACATGCTTGAGGCTGACGAGCTTCCACCCGGTTACCACCAATACCCCGCCCAGCGCCGCCATCGGCACTTCGCGCAGGATGAAGGGGAGCAGCGCCACAAAACCGAGAATCCACACGCCGTGCATCACAGCAGACATGCGGGTCATCGCGCCTGCCTGCACGTTGGCAGAACTGCGCACGATCACGCCGGTCATCGGCAGCGCGTTGAACACGCCGCACAGCAGATTGCCTACGCCCTGCGCGCGCAGTTCCTTGTTGTAATCGGTGCGCACACCATCGTGCATCCGGTCAACCGCAGCCGCCGAAAGCAGCGTTTCCGCGCTGGCGATAAAGGCGATGGCGATGGCCGAAACGATCATCGAGCCTTGCGTCAGCGTGGAGAAAATGCCCGCTTCAGGCAGGGCGAATGCCGCTGCGATGGAATCGGGCACAGAAATCCGCGCCACGTTCAGCCCAAGGCCCCACGCAACCATCGTTGCTGCAAGTACGCCAAGCAGCGCGCCCGGGAGCAGGCCGAGCTTTGCAGGCTTGACCTTTTCCCACACCAGCATGGTGCCAATGGTCAGCAGGCCGAGCATCAGTGCCAATTCGGTGTTCTGAAGATTGAACGGCGTAAGGCCCAGCACGCGGGCGGGCATCATCGCCAGATTGTCAATCCCGTTGGACAATGGCTTTTCATCGAACAAGATGTGGAACTGGCCAATGACGATCAGAGCGCCAATCCCGGCAAGCATGCCGTGAACGACAGCGGGCGAGATTGCGCGGAACACGCCGCCAAGCTTGGCGATGCCTGCAATCACCTGCAACGCACCTGCCAACACCAGAACCGGGCCAAGCGCGGACAAGCCATTATCACGTACGAATTCGAACACGATCACGGCAAGGCCAGCGGCCGGGCCGCTGACCTGCAACGGCGAACCAGCCAGCAGCCCAACGACGATGCCGCCGATGATGCCGGTCACCAAGCCCTTTTCAGGCGGGACGCCCGAGGCAATGGCGATGCCCATGCACAACGGCATGGCCACCAGAAACACCACGATTGACGCGGTGAAATCCTGAACGAAATAGCGGGAAAAGCCGCCGCGTTCGCCCTCTGCGGTAGCAGATGTCATTCTGCAGCCTCAGCAGTGGCCCAAGCGTCGATCACTGCACGCGCACGTGCAGGAACAGCCACTGGCAGCGGCGTGTCTTCGCGAAGAGGCGTAAATTCCCCCGTCTCGCCATCAAGGCCAAGCACCAGGCCCGCGCTGATATCCACGAACCAGCCGTGCAGCGACATTTCGCCGCGCGCGATGGCCGTTGCCACCGAAGGATGCGTGCGCAGATGGTCAATCTGGACGATCACGTTCTGCAGGCTGACCGCGCGGACGCGCTCATCAGTGCCGAGTTTAGGCGAGCAGCTCGACACGACGCTTTCTGCCGCAGCGCCGTGGCGCAGCCAGGCCACCACATTGGGCATGCCTTCGGGCAGTGCAGGAGCCGACAGCGCCTTCATTGCGCCGCAATCGGAATGGCCACAGACGATGATGTCCCGCACGCCCAGTGCCAACACGGCATATTCGACGGTCGAGGTAACGCCGCCATTCATGGTGGCATAGGGCGGAACCATGTTGCCAGCATTGCGGCACACGAACAGTTCGCCGGGCTGGGCCTGCATGATCTGTTCGGGCACGATGCGCGAATCGGCGCAGGAGATCATCAGCGCCTTGGGCGACTGCCCTTCGCTGACGAGCTTGCCGAACAGTTCGCGGCTATCAGGAAACGTGGTCTTCTCGAAGCTGAAGACGCGGCCGATGAGTTCGTTCACGGCTGAATACCTTTGCTAGTGGGCCGAGCGCCGGGAACGGCTTTCGGGACACTGCACAAGGTATGTGCCCAGCCTTTCCACATTCCATCGCTTTTGTAACGAATTGTTGCGGCGCACGCGCCTTGACCGACGCCGAAGGCCTGCTGGCGTTTACCCGGCCGTCGCCAGAGGAAAGCGCATGGTCACTTCCAGCCCGCCCTCTGGCCGGTTGCGCAATTTCAACTCGCCATTGTCCAGCTGGACCGCGCGGCGGACGATAGCCAGCCCGAGTCCCATACCTGGCGTATCGCGTGATCGGGCAGTATCAAGCCGAACAAACGGCTGTAAAACATCGCTTATCCGATCTTCAGGAATGCCCGGACCATCATCTTCGATCACCACTTCGGCAAGGCCCTGATCGCGCTGCACGGTGACCCGAACATTGCCGGCATAATGCACAGCATTTTCAATCAGGTTGGCCAGCGCACGCCGGAGCGAGACCGGGCGCGCCATGATTTCGAGGCTTTCAAGACCGTGGTATGTTGCGTCGCACCCATCGTCAGCTGCGGTATCGACCAAGGTCTGGACCATGACGGCCAAGTTGATGCGCTCGGCTGGAATGCGCGAACCTCCGCTTTCAACAAAGGCCTGCAACGATTCCAGCATGTGCCGCATCTCGCCCAAATCCTTGCCCATGTCCTGACGAGTGTCCTCATCAATCCGCGAGTCTTCGAGCCTGAGTTGCATGCGGGACAGCGGCGTGCGCAGATCATGCCCGATGGCCAGCATCGATTGCATACGGCTGGCCATCGATTCGTGGATGCGCTGCTGCATTTCATTGAAAGCATGGATCAGGTCGCGCACTTCGCTCGTGCCGGTCTCTTCCAGAGGCTCGGGCGGCCCTGCACCCACTGTGCGGCTCGCCCTTACCAATGTTCTGAGCGGAGCAAGCGTGGCCCTGAACAGCACCCAAGCCAGTGTCACCAGCATCAACGTGGGCAACATCAGAGAAATCACGCGCCCGGCATTCAGCGTCCAAGCCTCACTGGTGCGGGTCCGGAAATACAGCACGCTGCGATCAGCCAGCAACATCGAGCCACTGATCGCATCGGCACCGCTCCTCGGTTTGAGATAAAGCTGCAGGTCGGCGGCCACAAGATCCCCTGAAAGATCAAGCACCTGCTGCCGCATCTTTGCCAGCGGCACTGCGCCTACGGGTCGGTTGCCTGCCGCCCGCCAGCTTATCGCAAACCGTGGCGTGCTGAGCGCCTGCGCCGCCCCTACCCGCTCTTGAGGCGGCGTGCGTTCAATCGCGCGGCTTGCGATGACAAGATGTTCAGCCACCCGCGCAGCATCATCTTCGGCCACGGCGAACTGGCTGGCACGCTCAAACAGCAACGTGTTGGCGGCAAAATCCACTCCCGCCACCAACAGCAGGATCGCGAGCAAACGCTCGGGCAGGCCGAACCGGCGTAGCATCAGGCGCGCTGGACTTCCGCCTTGAACATATAGCCGACGCCACGCACCGTAACGATCGGGGCGCTGCCGCCAGCACCGGCCAACTTGCGGCGCAGGCGGCTGACCAGCACGTCAACGCTGCGGTCTGAGCTATCCCCCAGCCGCGTGCGCGACAGCTCGATCAGACGTTCACGCCCCAACACGCGCTGCGGCTGGCCGATAAACGTCGAAAGCAGATCGAACTCCGCCCCCGTCAGATCCACCATCGCACCACTGGGCGAATGCAATTCGCGCCGGGCCATTGATACTGACCAGCCATCAAAGCGTATGTCGCCGCTGCGCGATCCGGTTTCGCCGGCGCTGTCAGTGCCACTGTTGCTACCCCGTCGCAACACCGCGCCAATCCGCGCCACCAGTTCGCGCGTGCTGAACGGTTTGGGCACGTAGTCGTCTGCGCCAAGCTCCAGCCCCAGAACGCGGTCTTCCTCGCTGCCGCGTGCAGAAACGAAGATGATCGGCACCTCGCTCTGCTTGCGCAAGCGGCGGAACAGCTCGATGCCGCTGGTGCCCGGCAACATGATGTCGAGCACGACAAGGTCCGCAGGTTCGCTTTCCAGCGCCACCCACATTTCCGCGCCCGTGGCCGCGGTGCGGACATTGTAGCCATTTTCACGCAAGGCTCGGGCGGTCAGTGTCCGCAGCGGGCCATCGTCTTCTACCAGTACTATCGAAGCAGGTTGCATAGTTTCCCGGCGCGTTTGCAGCAGCACACCGGCACGATAGCAGCGCCAAGCGTGATGCCAAGGTTGAACAATGGGGAAGTCGGCACATTGCCGTGCGATTAAGGCTGGCCAGCTACCGGCAAGCCTTGTCGCCCAGATCATATCCGTCCCCCCGGAACGATGAAACCTAGCTGCGCCGCCGCTTTTGCGCGCGAGAGGCGCTTTCAAAACAAAACATTGCTGAACTGCAGAATGTGACTGTTTCCGTCCGATTTGGAACCGGACTGGCACTACCTTGGCGGTCATAATCGAAATTTCCTGCGGACTTGCCCACCGGTTTGGTGTTGCACGTATCGGCCCGGTCGGCTTTGATCCCGGGGAAAGCCCAAACCCGGTTACGCTGCCAACGGCGCGGCCAGACAAAGGGCGCAGAACCGATTGCTGCATCACAGGAGAGCCTGACATGGCCGAAGCCGTCTATCCCGTGCCCACCGAATGGGCCGAAAACGCACTTGTGGACGAGGCGCGCTACTTCGAGATGTACCGCCAGTCGGTCGATGACCCGCAGGCGTTCTGGGCCGAACATGGCCAGCGGCTCGATTGGATCAAGCCTTACACCAAGGTCAAGAACACCTCTTTCAACGAGGCGGACTTCGGCATTCGCTGGTTCGAGGATGGCACGCTGAACCTTTCGGCCAACTGCCTTGACCGTCATCTGGCGACGCGTGGCGACGCCGTGGCGATCCTGTGGGAGCCGGACGGATTGGGTGAGCCGCACCGCGAAATCACCTATCGGCAGTTGCACGAAGACGTCTGCCGCTTCGCCAACCTGCTCAAGGCCAAGGGCGTGAAACGCGGGGAGCGGGTGACGATCTACCTGCCGATGGTGCCCGAAGCCGCCGTCGCCATGCTCGCCTGCGCGCGGATTGGCGCGATTCACTCGATCGTGTTCGCAGGCTTCAGCCCCGATGCACTGGCAGGCCGCATCACCGATTGCGACAGCCGCATCGTGCTGACCTCGGACGAAGGCCTGCGTGGCGGCAAGAAGGTTCCGTTGAAGGCCAATGTCGATGAAGCGCTGAAGCAATGTCCCGGCGTCGACACAGTCATCATGCTGCGCCGCACCGGCGCGGACGTGGGCTTGGTCGAAGGCCGCGATGTTGATTGGGCCAGCGCCGTTGCGCAGCAGAGCGCCGATTGCACGCCTGAGGAAATGGGCGCGGAAGATCCGCTGTTCATCCTTTACACCTCCGGATCGACCGGCAAGCCCAAGGGCGTGCTGCACACCACAGGCGGCTATTCGGTCTGGGCATCGATGACGCACGAATACGTGTTCGATTACCGCCCCGGCCAGATTTACTGGTGCGCGGCAGA
>Ga0075012_10000224_pt1 | contig 61400 bp, 57 predicted proteins | sample All_14_2_FD_71474 | JGI IMG/M metagenome (GOLD analysis project Ga0075012, IMG submission 71474) | Freshwater microbial communities in response to fracking from Pennsylvania, USA - Allegheny Zone_MetaG_DW_15 | ecosystem: Environmental > Aquatic > Deep subsurface > Groundwater > Drilled... | reverse complement strand
GTCGGCGCGCCGACCAAGGAAGAGTACGACGGCATCCCCGGCCACCTGCCCTCGGGCTGGAACTGGGGCTATCGCGGCATGACCACCGTCAAGGGCCTGTTCACGGCCGGCGACGGCGTCGGCGCTGCCGGCCACAAGTTCTCCTCCGGTTCGCACACCGAAGGCCGCCTCGCCGCCAAGGCGATGGTCAAGTACTGCATGGACAACAAGGACCTCAAGGTCGAGCTCGATACGCCCGTGGAACAGCTGGCCGAAGAGATCTACAAGCCGGTCCGCAACTTCCTGCAGTTCAAGGACTACACCACGGCCATCGACGTCAACCCCAACTACATCACGCCCAAGATGCTGCAGTTCCGCCTGCAGAAGATCATGGACGAGTACGTTGCCGGTGTTGCCACGTACTACAACACCAACGACAAGATGCTGGCGGTTGCCGAAGAGAAGCTCGGCATGCTGAAGGAAGACGCCGAGAAGATGCGTGCGAAGGACCTGCACGAACTGCTCCGCGCCTGGGAAAACTACCACCGCATCCTGACGGCCGAAGCCCACATGAAGCACATCCAGTTCCGCGAGGAAAGCCGCTACCCCGGCTTCTACTATCGCACCGACAAGAACTTCGTCGATGAAACGAACTGGCACTGCTTCGTGAACTCGATCTACGACAAGCAGTCGAAGAAGTGGACCTGCTTCAAGCGCAAGCACGTGGATCTGGTCGACAAGTCCAAGCTGTTCAAGGCCGCCGCGCCTCACTAAGCACGGCTTAGGCTGGTACACTCAGGCCGGGGGTCGCAAGACCTCCGGCCTGTTTATTTACGGCGCACGAATGACCCCGCCGCACCGAGGTTTCCCATGTCACAGCCCACCAACATCCCGTTTCCGCAGAGCCCCGTCGTGCCCAGCATGGTCGGCGGCGAACACGTCATCCAGTTCTCGTGCCACAAGGGCATCGGTTGCTGGAACGCCTGCTGCGCGAACATCGACATCACGCTCACGCCGTACGACATCCTGCGTCTCAAGAAGCGCCTCGAGTTGTCGTCGGCCGAGTTCCTGACCAAGTACACCGTTCCCTACGAGCTCGACAAGGACGACATCGCCGGCGTCAAGTTCCGCCCGGTCGCAGGCGGCACCGCCTGCCAGTTCATGACCCCCGAGGGCTGCGCCGTTTACGAGGACCGCCCGACCGCCTGCCGCTACTATCCGGTCGCGCTGCTGTCGATGCGCAAGGAAGGCGAGTCCTTCGACACCGCGTCGTACGCGATGGTGCAGGAGGACCACTGCAAGGGCCATCAGGTCGAGCGCAAGCTGACGATCGACGAGTACCGCCAGGAACAGGGCCTCGTCGAGTACGACGAGCTCGCGCGCGGCTGGCGCCAACTGGTGCTGAAGAAGAAGTCGTCCGGCCCGCACATCGGCAAGCCCTCGCTGAAAAGCCGCCAGCTCTTCTTCATGGCCTGCTACGACATCGACCAGTTCCGTGCCTTCATCGCTTCGGATGCCTTCGGCCAGTTGTTCGCGCTCACGCGCGAGGAACGCGAGAAGCTCGTCTCCGAAGATGTCGAGCTCATGCAGTTTGGCTTCCGCCTCCTGCGTCAGGTGCTGTTCGGCGAGGAATCGATCCCGCTCAACGACGAAGCCGCCAAGGCGCGAGCCGAGAAAGTGCGCGAGAAACACATGCAGGCGGAACGCGAAGCTGCCGAGCGCCTGGCGCGTGCCGAGGACGGTGACTATCCGTTCGAGGACGACGAGGCGTAGGGGCCTACAGACGCCAGATTGGGTGGCCGGTCGGATCGTCGACGCAGGCCTTGACGTCGACGATCACCCCGCCTGGACGCAGGCAAGCCGACAGCCGGTCCGCTGGCATCTCTCGATACGCTCTGTGCGCGACCGCGACGACGAGCGCGTCGGCGTCTTCGGGCAGACGATCCCAAGGTGCAAGCGCGACACCGTATTCCTGCTTCGCCGCATCAGGATCGGCGATGGCATCGTGGACGACGACCGTGCAGCCGTAGTCCTCGAGCTCCCGGACCACGTCGATCACCTTGCTGTTGCGCAGGTCGGGGCAGTTTTCCTTGAATGTAAGGCCGAGAACGACGACGCGAGATCCCTTGACGTGGATACCGTGGCGCGTCATCAATTTCACGGTCTTGTCGGCGATGAACTTTCCCATGCCGTCGTTGATGCGCCGGCCGGCGAGGATGACTTGCGGTCGGTAACCGAGCATCTCGGCCTTGTGCGTCAGATAGTAGGGATCGACGCCAATGCAATGTCCGCCGACGAGCCCGGGCTTGAAGCCGAGGAAATTCCACTTCGTGCCGGCGGCGGCGAGCACATCTTTCGTAGCAATGCCCATCTTGTCGAAGATGATCGCCAACTCGTTCATCAGCGCGATGTTGAGATCGCGCTGGGTATTCTCGATGACCTTTGCCGCTTCGGCGACCTTGATGCTCTGTGCTTCGTGAATGCCTGCGGCAACCACGCTTCGATAGAGCGCTGCGACCCTCTCGAGCGTACCGGGGCTGTCCGCCGAGACGACCTTTACGATCCGGGACAGCGTGTGCTCCCGGTCGCCGGGATTGATCCTTTCGGGGCTGTAGCCGACCGAAAAGTCGCGTTGCCACAGCATTCCCGACTCCCGCTCGAGAACCGGTATGCAGACCTCTTCGGTGGCTCCCGGATAGACGGTCGACTCGTAGATCACCGTGACGCCTCGCCTCATGTGCCGCCCGACGGTGGCGCTCGCAGCGATCAAGGGGCCAAAGTCCGGCCGGTGCGCCGAGTCGACCGGCGTCGGCACGGCGACGATCACGAAGTCGGCGTCGGCAATCCGTCGCGAATCCGAGGTCAGCTCGAGGCCGCCAGGGCGAATCGCAGCCACGAGATCGGCATCCGGGACCTCACCGGTCGGATCGACGTGCAGACGGTAAGCGGCGATCTTGGTTTCGGAGAGGTCGAACCCGATGGTCCGGAAGCGCTTACCGAACTCGACCGCGAGGGGCAGGCCAACATACCCGAGACCGACGACGGCGACGACAGTATGGGAAGGGAGAGTCACCTGTGCCTCCTACGCGCAGCGGCTGATGACGAAACGGTGCTTGCCCGAAACCGTGCGCTCGATGGATTCGGCGTAGCTGACCGAAAACTGCACTGACGGGTCGACGTCGCGACGGATGCTCTCCGCGAGCGCATCTGTCGTCCGCGCCTCGAGCGGCGTCGGCGCCACGATCCGGAGCACGATGCGGTCCGGCGCTTCCTGCACGAACTGGTACTGCTCGATCTGCGTCATGCCGTAGAGCAGGCGGTTGAAGTACGACGGATGCACGCTCCGGCCGTTCGGCGTGCGGATCATGTCGTTGTGCCGGCACATGCCCATTTCCATCAGCGGAAACGGCGAGCCGCACGGGCATTCGCCGTCCTTGAGCCGCCCCGAATCGCCGATGTCGTAGCGGACGAAGGGCATCAGGCGATTCGTCAGCGACGTCACCAGCAGCCGGTCGCCGGGCAGCGACTCCAGCCAGACCATGTCGGTGAAGACGTGCATGTTGCCGTGCCGGCATTCACAGGCGATGTTGGGCACCTCGCGGCTGCCGTACTGGTTGAACACCTTGCAGCCAAAGGCCCGCTCCATGAGTTCGCGTTGCCACTGCTCGAGCACCTCGGCCGTGGAGTAGACGCCGATCAGCGTCGTCGGCATGACGATGCCGTTGTCGGCGACGTGGCGCGCGAGCGCCGTCAGGATCGAGGCGTAGCCCTGCAGCAATACCGGCCGATAGGCGCGAATCTCATTCGCCCAGGCGCGCAGCGTCGCCGCTTCGAATTCGTGCGCCGGGATCGTCCGCTCCGCGGCGATGAAGTCGCTCCAACCGGCGCCGAAGACGCCTCCCGCGACCGTGTCCTGGCGCGCGCCCCAGAAGTTCAAGACCTTCTGTCCCGGACGCCAGCCCGCCATCATGTAGCTGCGCATCATGCCGGCGCGCATCAGTTCGTGCTTGGCCTCGTCGTACCAGAACGCGAGCGGCTGGCCGGTCGAGCCGCCGGTATGGCCGATGCCGACCTTCTCGCGTTCCGCGTCGCGCGCGAGCAAGTCGTCGAGGCGCTGGCGGACGTTGTCCTTGCGCAGGATCGGCAGGTCGCCGATCGACCAGCCGCCATCCTTCGCCAGCACGGGCGCCAGCGCTTTGGCGTAGTAGGGCGTTTGCGCCGCGGCGGCGCGGACGATCGCAGCGAGGTCTTCGCACCGCTTGCGCAGCAACTCGGCTTGCGACAACGCCTGCGTGCGCAGCAGTTGGTCGAGGTGGGCGTAGCGCAACGGACGCTGGCGCCGGTGCAGCCAGCGGCGCAGGGCGGCGCTCACGCTGCCATCCTTGCGGCCAGCGCCGCCTCCCAAGCGGCGCGGTCCGCCGGATAGGCGACGACGGCATCGACGAGGCGCCGGCGCCAGTCATCCCATGTTTCGCTGGAATTGATGCGCAGGTAGCCGGCCGACTCGCGGCCGAAGTTGCGCTCGACGTTTGCGACGAAGGCCATGAAGTCGGCGAGTGCCGCCGGCCGACCTTGCCACCACCGCTCGCGGCCGCTGAGCAGCGCCTCCACTTGCGCCAGCTTGCCGAGGATGGTGCCCTGGCGGGCGTTGTAGCGCTCGAGCATTTCGCCGCGCACGGCGTCCAGCGTCGCGGCGACGCGCGCCAGTGCGAATGCATCGCTGCCGGTGCCGCCGGCGACGAGTCGCTCGATCGTGAACAGCATGACGTCGCCGTAGAACTGGCGCTCGAATTCCCCCGAGAGGTCGATGGCCGCGACCTGCTGGCTGATCCCGGGGCGGAATTCCGAACGCCCGGTGCCCTCGAGCGTGCGCCGGTGCAGCATCGGCAGGTTCGCCGAGACGAAGCGCGGGCCGAGTTCGGCCCGGATCAGGCGGCCGAGCGCCGGACCCGACATGCGCAGCCGCAGGGCGGCGAAGGGAATGAAGTACTTGAGCGCCGCCGGGCGAAAGACGTAGTTGCCGGCGTAGACGGTGCGCGCCGGCTGCACCGTGGCGAACAGTTCGGCGGGCTCGTAGCTCGAGACGCGCGTCGGGTGCTCGCCGTAGAAGAAACCGTTGAGCCGCGTGGCGAAGTGCGTGAAGCAGTCGGCTTGCGTGTGCGGACCCGGCAGCGGGCAGGGATAGTCGTAGCTCTCGCCGTCTTGCGCGAAGCCGAACAGGTCGGCCATGTCGTGGTAGGCGGCGTCTCCAGAGCGGTGCCCGGCACCGTGGCAGCCACAGGCGTCGTCGGGCGATACGCCTGCCATCCGGCGCAGGAAGCCAAGCACGTCGATGAGGAAATTGTCTGTCATCACCGCCGGCGAAACCGGTGGATCGCCGACCACCTTGCCGGTCAGCACCAGCGCATCGGTGCGCGAGAAGATCGCGTCGAGATCGCGGAAGTAGTCGACCGCGTAGACGATTTCCTCGCCATGCGGCGTCGCGACATTGACGCGAAACTCCTGGTCGCTGTCGAGCGACCAGACCAGCACGTCGTCGTCGAGGCCTTCGATGAAGTCGATCACCTTGAGGTTCGCGACGTTGCGCATCACCCCCTGGCCCTTGTGGCCGAAGCGCTCCCGCGGCGCGTCGCCGAGCACGCGCGCCAGCGGCGCGCGCAGCGGCGCGACGAGGTCGAACTGTTCGTCGGGACCGAAATGCAGGGTAGGCAGGCCGGCCGCGCTGTAGCGTGCGGCGAGTGCGCGATTGGCGGCGACGTTCGCGGGGTCCGCGCTGTCGTCGGCGAGCAGCACGCGCACCTCGCGTTCGCAGGGATGGCGCCGCAAGAGTTCGATCAGGCTGTCGAGGCAAGCCTGGATGTGGAGCGGCCGGTCGGCGACCGGGATGACGACCAGGAAGCGGTGGCGCATCAGCGCTCGGCCTTGTAGGCCGGGAAGACGTGCTTGTCCCAGAGGATCTCGATCAGGTTGATGCCGCCCGCAAGGTCGGCGCGATCGAACATCGCATCGATGTCGCCGGCGCAGCCGACGCGCCAGTGCAAGATGCCGAAGGATTGCGCCAGCAGCGCGAAATCCGGATTGACGAAGTCGCAGTCGATGTAGCGTTCCTGGTAGAACTGGAACTGGTTCTTGCGGATGAGGCCGAGCGTGCCGTTGTTGATCATCACCACGTTGATCGGCAGCTTGTAGTTGACGGCCGTCATCAATTCCATGCAGCACATCTGGAAGCCGCCGTCGCCGAGGATGGCGAAGGTCGGCAGGGCATTGGCGCAGCGCGCGCCGAGGGCGGCGGGAATCGCGTGCCCGAGCGAGGAAACGCCCGAGTTCGGGTAGTAGCGGTGCGCCGGCGACGCCTTGAGGTAGGTCTGCGCGAGGATGATGTTGTCGTCGAAGATCTGGGCGCCCTGCGGCAGGCGCTCGACCAGTCGCTCGAAAAAGTGGGCGATCACCGCGAAGTGCGGCGGCATCGGCACCGGTGCGGCACGCGGGACGTCCGGCCGCTGTGGCGGCAAGCCGAGGCACTCCAGCAGGTCTTCGAGGACGGCGCGGATGTCGCCGTGTATCGTCAGGTCGGCTTTGAACACCTTCTCCAGTTGGGCGGCATCGTGGTCGACCTGGATCACGCGCTTGCCGGCCAGCAGCTTGGCGTCCCAGAGGTGGCTGGTGCGTTCGTTGAAGGCGGCGCCGAGCACCATCACAAGGTCGGCGTGATCGACGATGTGGCGATAGGCGCTGCCGTCCGAGGTGATGCCCAGGCAGCCGAGCGCGTGGGGCGCGCTTTCCGCCACCAGTCCCTTGCCCTTGAGCGTCGTTGCGATGCGCAGGCCGTGCGTCTCGCCGAGGCGGTTGAGCGCCGGTTGGGCACCCGAAAGCAGGCAGCCATGCCCGGCGACGACCACCGGATGTGCGGCATCGGCGATCATGCGCGCCAGGTCGTCGGTGGCGGCGAAGCGGTTGCAGATCGGCCCAGCGTCGGGCGCGAAGCGGATCTCGTCGAGCAGGCTGGCGTCGACGAGGTCCTTCTGGATGTTGTAGGGGAAGCTTAGCAGCACCGGGCCGGCATTCGGCGACAGCAGGACGTTGGTGGCCTGACGCAGCACCTGCAGCAGGTAATCGGTGCGCTCGACGATGCGGTGGTAGCGCGTGATGTCGCGGAACAGCGACGACTGGTCGATGCTTCCGCCCTCGCCCGAACTCTCCTGCAGCCCGCCCTTGCCGAAGATCGACGTCGAGGTTTCTCCAGTGACGACGAGGATCGGCAGCTTGTCGGCATAGGCGTTGGCGATGCCGGTGACGAGGTTCGTCGCACCGGGTCCTGCCGTGGTGATGCAGGCGGCGATGCGGTTGGTCACGCGCGCTTCGCCGCAGGCCATGAAGGCGGCGCCCTGCTCATGCTTGACCAGCAGGGTCTCGATGGTCGAATCGCGCAGGCGATCATAGACCGGCAAAATGTGCGAGCCGGGCATGCCGTAGATGCGGCGGATGCCCAGCCGCTCCATGAAGCGGACGATCACTTCGCTGACTGAAACTTTCATGCGGCTCCGTCGCGCGGCGTGCCCATGAACACGCCGGGGAAAAACCCGGATTTGAGCACATGCGGCCGCCGCGCGGAACACCTGAATTGACAGGCGCCGCGCGCTTGCGACAGACTTCGGCGCATAACCAAGAGCCGCCGAGCGCCATGACCACATCAGAATCCCCTAGCCCCTCCTCCATGCTCGAAACCCCGGTCGACGAGCCGTACTACCAGCCGACGGGCGACGAGGCGACGCTGTTCGAATCGGCTTGGCGTCGACGCCTGCCGGTGCTGCTCAAGGGCCCGACGGGCTGCGGCAAGACGCGCTTCGTCGAGTACATGGCCTGGAAGCTGGAACGCCCGCTCGTGACCGTTGCCTGCCACGACGACCTGACCACGGCGGACCTCGTCGGCCGCTACCTGCTCGCGGGCGACGAGACCGTCTGGCTCGACGGTCCGCTGACCGCGGCGGTGCGTGCCGGCGCCATCTGCTATCTCGACGAGATCGTCGAGGCGCGCAAGGACACGACGGTGGTGATCCATCCGCTGGCCGACACGCGCCGCACGTTGCCGGTGGAAAAGCGCGGCGAAGTGGTGCATGCGGCCGCCGGCTTCATGCTCGTCGTCTCCTACAACCCGGGCTACCAGAGCGTACTCAAGGAGCTGAAGCAGAGCACGCGCCAGCGCTTCGTCGCCATCGATTTCGACTATCCGGCGGCGGAGATCGAGACAGCGATCGTCGCGCGCGAGACGGGCGTCGACCTCGAGACGGCGGCGCGACTCGTCCGTGTCGCCGAACTGACGCGCAACCTCAAGGGCCAGGGCCTCGATGAAGGCGCCAGCACACGCCTGCTGGTGCATGCAGGCCACCTCATCGCCGACGGCATACCGGCCGCAGCCGCATGCACCGCGGCGATCGCGCAGGCACTTGGCGACGATCCGGAGATGGCCGAGTCGATCGACGACCTGATCCGTGCCGTCTTCTGAACCCTCCTCGCGCCTGACGCTCGACGAGCTCAAGGCAAGGCTCGACGAAATCTTCTACCTCGACATCGTCGGCGGCCGCAGCTACGAGCGCCTGCTCGACGCGCTGGCGCTGGAGCGTCGTGAGGTGCAGGACTTCGCGCTGCACTGGGGCGAGGTCGCCGTACGCACCGACCTCGAGGTCGGCTACCTCGTCGTCCAGCTCGCGCCGCAGGCATTGAAGGCCATGGCGCCGACGCTCGCCGAACGCTGGGTGCTGACGGCGCTCGACCATTACGACCGCGAGGGCGTGCGCGCCGCGGTGGCTGCGCTGCGCGACGTGGCGGGCCATGCGCAGCAGCGCCCGGCGGTCGGCTTCGAGCGCATCGAGTCGCGCCTCGTGCGTTTCGTACAGGGGCTTTCGGGGCGGCCGCTCCAGGTCGCCGCCGGCGACAGCGCGTGGACCGACACCGAGACGCTCTACCTGCCGCCGACGTCGTCCGCCGCCGACGCCATCGCCCGCTACAAGGCGCTCGCGGCGCTGCTTTGGGCGCAGACGCGCTACGGGACCTTCGACGCGGGGCTGGAAGCGGCCCTCGCGGCGATCGGCGACGCCGAGCGCGCTTCCGCGTGGTTGGCGCTGCTGGAGGCACAGCGGCTGGCCGCGCGCCTCAAGCGCGAACTGCCGGGCTTGGCCGGGCCGCTGCTGGCGCTGCTGGCGGAGTTGCCGGCGGAGCTGGGCGCATCGCAGGCGCTGCTCTCGGCCGATGGCGCCACGCTCGCCGACAGCCTCGGCTGCCTGCCGCGACTGATGCACCTGCCGGCACCCCCCAACGCGCCGCTCGGCAGCCTGCGCGTCGCGCTGGCGCTGCGCGTCCGTGCCGAGCGCGTCGCCGCCGACCGGCTGGTGCTGCGCAAGGCGATCGCCGGGCTGATGGAGTCACACGGACGCAAAGGGCCGGACGGCGTCAGCGAAGTCGCGCTCGAGTTCGTCGGCCAGGAGCCGGCGCTGAGCATCGACGGCGAAGTGGTGGCGCTGCCGGCAGAGGCACGCGCCGCCGCGCAATCGCTGGTGGTCGACGTCGGCGCCGTTCCGCCCGAGTGCCTCACCCCGGCCGGCCCCGGCAGCGCCTGGCGGCCGACGGAGCGCGATGCCGCCGACTCCCACGCCGGCACCATGGAAACGCATGCCGACGCGCTCTACGACGAATGGGACTACCGCCGCCGCGCCTATCGGCGGCAGTGGTGCCATCTCTTCCTGCGCGAGCCGGGGAGCGGCGAACCCGGCTACGTCGAGGAAGTGCGGCGCCGCCATGCGCCGCTGATCCGCCAGTTGCGGCGCCGCTTCGAGGCCTTGCGCGGCGAGGACCGCATGCTGCGGCGCCAGGCCGACGGACCGGAGATCGACATCGATGCGCTGGTGGCGACGATCGCCGACCGCCGCGGCGGCGCCGAGCACGACGAGCGCCTGTTCATGCGGCGGGAGCGCAGCGAGCGCTCGCTCGCCGCCGCCTTCATGGTTGACATGAGCGGTTCCACCAAGGGCTGGGTCAACGAGGCCGAGCGCGAGGCGCTGGTCATGCTCTGCGAGGCGCTCGATGCGCTCGGCGATCGCTACGCGATCTGGGGCTTCTCGGGCTGGACGCGCACGCGCTGCGAGGTGTATCGCATCAAGGATTTCGCCGACGCCTACGACGAGGCAGTTCGCGCGCGCATCGCCGCCATCGAGGCGAAGGACTACACGCGCATGGGGCCGCCGATCCGCCACCTGACGCGCCAGCTGCTCGCCCAGCCGGCCAAGCACCGCCTGCTGGTGACGCTATCCGACGGGCGGCCGGACGATTTCGGCGACGAATACCGTGGGCAGTACGGTGTCGAGGACACGCGCCAGGCGCTGCTGGAGGCGCGTGTCGCCGGGGTGCGTGCCTACTGCGTGACCATAGACCGCCATGGCGCCGATTACCTGCGCCACATGTACGGCCCGGCGAGCTACACCGTGCTTGCCGACGTCCGCAAGCTGCCGCTGCGCATCGCCGACATCTACCGCCGGCTCACGACGTAGGAGCAGGCACTGTCAGGCGGCGAGCGCGGCCTCGATCTCGGCGAAGGTCTTGGCGACCTCGAAGGTCTGCAGCGGCATGCCGAGTTGGCGGCCGACCTGGGTGATCGAGAAGATGCCGCGCACCTGCTCTTCGCCGGTCAACCGGTCGTTGTCGACAACCAGCGCGTGCTGGCGGCCGACGTTCTTCAGCGTGGCGACGATGTGGCCGACTTCTGCGCGCTCGACGTCGGCGAACGGCAGCACCTGGATGTCGTCGCGGGAGGTCATGCAGTCGCGCACCTTCAGGTCACCGTGCTTGCCGCGCTGTTCCTGGATCATCTTGATCGGGCGCTCGCCCATGGTATCGCGCGCCGTGATGAGGCCGAGCACCTCGCCGTCGGGCTCGACGACGAACAGCAGGCGCACGCCGCGCGCCACCATCACCTGCGTCGCCTGCGCCAGGGGCGCATCGGGCGCGATCGTCGCGGCGGCGACGGTCGAGAGGTCGGTCATGACGTCGAGCGCGGGGGAATCTGCGGTGACGGCCTTGGAACTGACGGCGCGCTGATAGCCGGCGCCGGGTTTGAGCTTGCGGAAGTTCAGAGGCTTGTAGAGCGTGCGGACCATCGGTGTCTCCTGTCGTATTGTCGTTGGCGGCGGGGAGCCGCACGACTACGTTACCGAAAAAAAAGGCCGGTGGATTCCGGCCTTTTTATGTCCCTGAGCAAGTACTTTATGTGTCGATTCGCTTATCCGCCTGCAGCCTTTTCAAGTTTCTCGGCGCGGATCAGCTGGCCGTCGAGGCCGGCCTCCTTCGCGCTGCCGCCGTAGGCGACGGTCATGAGCTGCGAGTAGTAAACGACGGGCATGTTGAACTTGGTGCCCTGCTTCTTGTTGATTTCGGACTGGTAGATCTCGACGTTGGCCTGGCAAAGCTGGCAGGGCGTCACGATCATGTCGGCACCATGGTCGTAGGCCGATTCGACGATGTCGCGGATCTGCTTCTGCGCCTTTTCCGGCTCGGAGAACGCCAGGGCGCCGCCGCAGCAGGTGACCTTCTGGTCGTACTTGACGGCTTCGGCGCCGCAGGTCTCGATCATCTTGTCGAGGTACTGCGGGTTCTCGAAGGACTCGCCGACGATCCCGAACGGGCGGTTGGTCTGGCAGCCGACGTAGCCGGCGAACTTGAGGCCGTCGAGCGGCTTGACCACCGGCTTCTTCATGCCTTCCCAGCCGATGTCCTCGATCAGTACCTCGACCATGTGGCGCTGCTTGACCTCGTTCTTGAGGTTGAGGCCGGCTTCCTTGAGGGCTTCGTTGGTCTCGGCGAGCAGGCTCGACGATTCATGCAGCCGCTCGCCGGTTTCGCGGCTGGCGAGCCAGCAGGCCGGGCAGACGGACACCATTTCCTGGCCAGGCAATTCCTTCTCGGCCAGCGCCAGGTTGCGCGCGGAGAGAACCAGGCGCGGCAGCTCGCCGCCTTCGCCGTAGCCGATCGAGGCGCCGCAGCAGTTCCAGTCGGGGATCTCGTTCAGCTGGACGTCCAGCTTGCTGCACATGACGTCGATTGAGCGCAGGAAGTTGTCCGCCGAGGCGCCCTTCTGGGAGGAGCAGCCGGGGTAGAACGCGTACTGTTTCTTTGCCATTTGTCTTGTCCTATCAGGCGCCACTGCCAATGAGGCCCTTGCGGCGGTCTTCGATCTCGCGCGCCTTGGCGACCATCTTCTGGATGCCGCCCTTGTCCTTGCAGGCATGGCCGCCCATGATCTCCATCGGGTTCAGGCGCTTGGCCTTCATCAGGCCGAGGCCGACGCCCTGCATCGCCATCGAGTTCTTGATGCCCTGGCCGACGCCGTCCTTGAAGTACATCGCCAGCGAGAACTTGAGTTCGTTGACGCGACCGGTCTTGACGATGTTGTCCCAGAACAGCGTGGCGATTTCCTTGGTCGGCTGGCCCTGCGGCGCGAGGCCGAGGCGGTGCGAGTAGTTCGCCAGGCCGTGCATGATGTGCGTGATCGGCAGCTTGCGCGGGCAGCGCACGATGCAGTTGTAGCAGGAGGTGCACATCCACATCGAGTCCGACGTGAGCACTTCCTCGCGCTTGCCGGCGCGAATCATCATGAAGATCTTCTGCGGCGAGTGTTCCCAGTGGGGGCCGAGCGGGCACGAGCCGGCGCAGACGCCGCACTGCATGCACATCTTGACCCAGTGGCCGTCCTCGACGTTGGCCTCGACTTCCTTGAGGAAGCTGTTGCGATACTTGGCCACGGCTTGTTGGTTTGCGCTAGTCATGTCGTTCTCTCGCTCCTGGATCAGCCGAAGCCCTTCATCGGCGACAGGCCCATTTCATTGATCTGGGCGACGTAGTCTTCGATGAGCTTCGCTACCTTGGCGTTGTCGGTGATGGCGACTTCATAGGTTTGCACCCGCGCCTCTTCCAGGCTGAGCTGCTTCAGCGTGTCGCCGATCTTGCTCATCCGGTAGTAGGCCATCTCGGAGCCCTTGACGAAGTGGCACTGGTAGTCGTCGCCCTTCTTGCAGCCCATCATCATCACGCCGTCGTAGCCCTGGTTGAGGGCGTCGGTGATCCAGATGGTGTTGACCGAGCCGAGGCAGCGCACGGGAATGGCGCGCACGTAGGCCGAGTAGGTGATGCGCTGCAGGCCGGCCATATCGAGCGCCGGGTAGGCGTCGTTTTCGCAGGCCAGGATCAGGATGCGCGGCTTTTCTTCGAACTCGTCGGGGACGTTGACCGCCTTGATCTGCATGCCGACGGTGTCGCAGGAGTAGTTCTCGAAGGAGATCACGCGCACCGGGCAGGCGCCCATGCAGGTGCCGCAACGGCGGCAGCGTTCCTCGTTGAACACCGGGAAGCGCTTTTCGTCCTCGTCGATGGCGCCGAACGGGCATTCGACCGTGCAGCGCTTGCACTGCGTACAGCCTTCGAGGCGTGCCTTGGGGAACGACAAGTCCCAGGCGCGCGGATGGGCGGCGCGGCCGCGCGTCGCGTTCTCGACGGCCTGGATCGCCTTCATGGCGGCGCCGGTGGCGTCTTCCTGGGCCTGGAACATGTCCATCGGGCGGCGCGTCGGGCCGGCGGCGTAGATGCCGGTGCGGCGGGTCTCGTACGGGAAGCAGATGAAGTGCGAGTCGGAGAAGCCGTACTTGAACTGCGGCACGTCCGGGCCCTGGCGGTAGTTCAGGTTGAGCACGGAAATCTTCTGCAGCGCCGACTTCTTCTCCTTGGCCGCCTCGTCGCCGCTCTCGGCGGCGGTGACGGTGGTCGTCCACTCGTCGAGATTGACGCCGGAGACCGGCACCTGGCCGGTAGCGAGCACGACGAGGTCGGCTTCCGCGGCGGTGTCCTCGTCGAGGATCAGGTCCTTGAAGTCGACGCGGCAGGCGTCGCCGCCGGCAACCTTGTTGACCTTGGCCTTGGTGAAGATCACGCCCTTTTTTTGGGCCGCGCGGTAGAAGTCCTCGCCCATGCCCGGAACGCGGAGGTCCTGGTACATGACGACGGTGTCGACGTCGGGGTTGGCATCCTTGAAGTAGGTCGCCTGCTTGATGCTGGTGGCGCAGCAGTGGCCCGAGCAGTACTCGAGGTGGCTGCCGTCGCCGTTGCCGCCCGCGCCGCGCTGGCCGGCGCACTGGACGAAGACGACCGACTTGACTTCCTTGCCGTCGGCGCGCTTGATGGCGCCGCCGTTGGCAGCCTTGGCGAGCGCCTCGAGACCGACCTGGTCGACGACGTTGGCCTGGCCGCCGCCGAGTTCGGGCAGCTTGTCGAGCGGGTAGGTGGTGAAGCCGGTGGCCTGGACGATGGCGCCGACGACTTCCTCGGCGACGACGGAACCCGACTCCTGGGCGATCTTGGCCTGGAAGCGGCCGGGGGCGCCTGCGGTCTCGGCGAGCACGGCGTTCAGGTGCACCTTGATCTTGGCGTGGGCGGAAACCTTGGCGACGAGCTCCTCGACGCCGGTCGGCTGCGCCTCGGCGTGCGGCGCGTTGAACGGAATCCGCTTGTGCAGGTTGTTGGCGAAGCCGCCGAGCTTGGCGCCCTTCTCGACCAGCACGACCTCGTAGCCGGTGTCGGCCGCGGCCAGCGCAGCCGTCATGCCGGACATGCCGCCGCCGACGACCATGATGCGCTTGCTCTGGGCCTTGTTCGGGTTGCCGGCCGGCGCCATCATCTTCTTGACCTCGGCGCAGCCCATGCGAATGTAGTCTTCGGCCATTTCCTGGCGGACTTCATCGTGCTCGGCGCCTTCGGCGACCACCCACAACACGCCTTCGCGCAGGTTGGCGCGCGACACGGCGTTCTCGGGGAAGTAGAAGGCCTCGGCCTTGGCGCGGCGCGAGCAGCCGGCGATGCACAGGTGGGTGACACCCTCGGTGGCGATGTCGTTCTTGATCAGGTCGACGCCTTCGGTCGAGCAGAGGAAGGGGTGGTTCTTGACCACCGCCATCTTGCCTTCCTTGGTGGCGACCTTCTCCAGCGCGCCGATGTTCAGCTTGTCGCCGATGCCGCAGCCGGAGCAGATGTATGCAGCGTATTTGATGTCGGCCATGATTACGCGGCCTCCGTCGATGCGTTCTTGTGGATCACTTGAATGGCCTTGAGGCTGGCGGCGGTGGCGCTTTGCACCGCGCGGTTCACGTCGAGCGGGCTGGAAGCCGCGCCGGCCCCGAACATGCCGCCGTCCTCGGAGCCCTCGATGAAGTTCGAGGAATCCATGATGACGCCGTCGGGCAGCTTGACGCCGGTGACCTCGGGTTCCATGCCGACGGCCAGCACGACGAGGTCGTGCTCGGTGGCGTAGCGGTGGTAGCCCTCGGTGTCCACGCCGTGGAGGATCGGGTTGCCGTTCGACTCGTTCTCGGCGATGCGCGCGACCTTGGACTTGACGAAGTTGACCGTCGGGTCCTTCCAGACGTTGGCGTAGAAGTCTTCGAAGCGGTCGATGGCGCGGATGTCGATGTAGTAGACCGTCGACTTGCCTTCTTCGCCGAAAGCTTCACGCACGTATTGCGTTTGCTTGAGCGAGGCCATGCAGCAGATGCGCGAGCAGTGGCGCAGGTAGTTCTCGTCGCGCGAGCCGGCGCACTGGATGAAGGCGATGTTCTTCGCCTCCTTGCCGTCGCTTGGCCTCAGCAGCTTGCCGCCGGTCGGGCCGTGCGGGTCGGCCAGGCGCTCGAACTCGACGCTGGTGATCACGTTGGCAAAGCGGTCGTAGCCGTAGGGCTGGATCTTGGCGGCGTCGAACGGACGCCAGCCGGTGGCCCAGACGACGGCGCCGACCTTGATCTCGATGGTTTCTTCCTGCATGCCGAGATCGACGGCGTTCACCGGGCAGGCCGCCTTGGCCTTCTCGCCCTCGGGCGTGCCGACGATCGACGGGTCGATGACGTAGCGCTGGGGATAGGCCATCACGTGGGGCAGGTAGGCAGCCTTGACCTTGCCGAGGCCGTAGTTGTAGGCGTCCGGGACTTCGGCGCCGACAGCCTCGCTGCACTTGCCGCAGCCGGTGCAGTTCTCGTTGACGTAGCGCGGGCTGACTTTCAGCGTGACGCTGTAGTCGCCGCGGTTGCCGCCGACGGCGACCACCTGGGTCATCGTCATGACGCGGACGTTCGGGTTGCCCTTGATGCGCTTCAGGTTGATTTCCATCCCGCAGGTGGGATGGCACATCTTCGGGAAGTAACGGTAGAGCTGGGCGGTGCGGCCGCCGAGCGTCGGGGTCTTCTCCACCAGCAGAACCTGCTTGCCGCATTCGGCGGCCTCGAGGGCGGCGGTCATGCCGGAAATTCCGCCGCCGACGACGAGGATCGTCTGGTTGGTTGCGATTGAAGCTGTCACAGCTAGCCTCCGGGAAAGGTCGTTCCTTGCGAACGCGGCGGATTCTACCGCGCGCTATCCCGCGCCATTCCTGCGTTTCCTCAAGTTCTCTGGTGAAATGTTCCTATGGGGGAATAGAGGGTCTGTATGCGCCGGGCTCGTTCGCGACGCTAGGCGCCGTCGAGCCGGACGTTGCAGACGGCAAGCTCGTCGCGTTTGCCCTTGGCCAGCAGTCCGAAGGGCTCGCCGAAGCGGAACCGTCCGGGGTGCGACGCCTCGACGACGTCGCGCGTCGCCTTGCTGACGAGCACGAAACCGGGCTGGCAGCCCTTCTGGATGCGCGCCGCCGTATTCACGACGTCGCCGATGGCGGTCCAGTCGAGGCGTTCCGGCGTGCCGATGTTGCAGATCGCGACGTCGCCCCAGTGGATGCCTATGCGCAACTGCAGGGTCTGCTGGCCGGCGCGCGAGCGCAGCCGGTTGATGTCTTCGGAATGGCTCTGCATGTCGAGACCGGCGAGGATGGCGTCGGTCGGGTCGTCGAAGATCGCCATGATGCAGTCGCCCATGAACTTGTCGATCGAACCGCGATTGCGTGTGACCGAGTGGGAGACGCGGCCGAGGATGAAGTTCAGGGTCTCGACGACCGACTCGGTGTCGGCGTTGCACTCGACGTAGGAAGTGAACCCGACGATGTCGCAGAACAGCACCGCCACCTGGCGGTCTTCGTTGCCGATGCTGTCCTTGCCTTCGCGCACCGCCTCGCGGGCCTTCTGCTCCACGAGCTGCGGCACGTAATGGCGCGTAATGTTGTGAATGCGCATGCCGCTGAGGATCGAGCCTTCCGACAGATGTCCCGGCCCTTCCTCCTGCGAAACCACCTGCCACAGCGAAGGTATCGTGCCGTCGGGCAGGCGAAAGCCGCTGACGTTGAACAGGATCGACGTGCGGTCGCCCCCGGGCAGGTTGACGCGGATGCGGAAGTTCTCGAACGCGCCGCTGCCTTCGACGAGCGCCAGTCCCCAGATGATGTCGTTGTGGAAGTTGAGCGGAATCGCAGCCGCCAGGTCCTTGGTCCAGGCTTCGCCGCCGTCGACGTGCAGGCGGGCGAGCATGGACGGCGTCACGGCGAGGATCTCGCCGACGGCCGAGAAATGGATGAGCCCGTAGCCGAGTTCGTCGAAGATCCGTTCCACGGTTGCCTGGCGGTCTCCGGGTGCCAGCAGCGTGGGTTGCACGAGCCGTTCATGCCGGCCAGCCGGTTGCGTCAGCTCGATGCGCGATCCCCCGGCGGACTCCTCGACGACGAGTCGGAACTCCAGCGCGTCGATCAGCCGGCGCGTGCGGCACGTTTCGGGGTTCCAGGAAAACGGCAGGTCGATGCGGACCAGCGTGTCGATGCCCGTGGCGGGCGGCGCGGGGAAGCTCACGTCGATCTGCCAGCCGGCGGCGCGGCACGCCTGCGTGATGTTCTGCGAACCGTGCTCGGCGAGTTCCATGGCGTAGAGCGACCTGATCTGTTCGCCGTCGTCGTCGGCAGGCAGTCCGAACTCGGTTTCCATGGTGCGCCGGAAAACGCGCAGGTGCATGGTCTTGACGGCCGCGTCGAGCAGGTCGTTCAGGACTACCGTGGTCGGCGCCGCGAGCCGGCCGAGTCCGCGCGCATCGAGCGCGTGACGGAGGCGGCGCTGGAGATCGAGCCAGGGGCCGTGGTCGAGCGCCAGCAGGCGCACCGGCCTGGTGCCGTGACTTGCCGTCGCGGCGGGCCGTGGATCAGAGGTTGGCGCAAAGTCGGTAGGTTTCATGTTCCATGAAGCTCGCCATGAACTCGTTCTGGGCCCACTCGGCACTGCGGCCGGGGTCGAGCCCGAACGCGACCAACCCCGTCCTCCTCGTCTCGATGTCGGCCTCGGGCCGCGCACCGATGCCGTTGCTGCGGGTCAGGTAGTTGGCCGCGGCCAGGCTGATGCGCACCGGATCGCCGGCCCAGGCGGCAGGATCGGGTCGGGAAAGATCGGTGCCCATGAAATCGGCGAAACGTGCCGGCAGCTTCCACTGCGCGACCGCTTCCCGTCCGACCTCGAGATGATCGCCGCCGAAGATTTCCCGTTCCGCTTCGATGCTCGTGCAGCCTTTGCTCAGGACCACGGCCAGGACCTCGAGGTAGCGGTTCTGGTTGTGGCTGAAAAGCAGCACCTTGCCCATGTCGTGCATCAGTCCGGCGATGAAGGCCTCGTCCCTGTCGTTGGGGTCGCCGAGCTCCGCGCATATCGTCTGGCCGGCCAGCGCCGTCAGCAGCGAGTGCTGCCAGATGTGGCACTGGAACAGCGAGTTGCGCGTCAGCGCGAAGAGGGAGCGGCTGAAGGCCAGCATCGCCAGCGAACGCACGACGTTGAAACCCAGCAGGCTGATGGCGCGCGGGATGTTGGTGACCTTGTCGCCGCGGCTGTAGAACGCCGAATTCACCACGCGGAGCACCAGCGTCGCGACGCCGGGGTCGGAGCAGACGTAGTTGTCAAGGTCGCGGAAGCAATCGGCGGATTCGACGTTCAGGCGCGTAATGCCGGCAATGACGTCGGCCTTGACCGGAATGTTGTGGTAGTCGATTGCGCGGCGATCGAAGCGCACTGCTTGCGCCGGCGGTGGCCGCGAAGCCGGCGACGACGAGCCGCGGGAAATCTCGACATCCGACGTCGTCATTTTCCCGCCCCTTCTCCCTTTGCCGATCTGTTTACGAGGATCTCATGTCCAGCATAGACCACGCAGCCGTCCCGGGGCGACGGCGAGCGAGCGTGCCGCCCGCGACTACTTCTCGAGCTTGCGGATCTCGAACGTCATCGACGTGAGGTCGCCGAGTATCCAGGTCGCTTCCGGAGCGCCCAGGCCGGCGACCGTGCCGGGGTTCACGAGCCAGGTCTGGCCGCCCTTGACGTTCGGCTGTTGCGCGACCACCGGCTCATGGCTGTGGCCGCAGCAGACGAGGTCGTAGTCGCCGGTGCAGGCCATGCCGTGGCCGTAGTGCGGATAGTGGGTGACGAAGATGCGGCGGCCTGCCATCTGGAGCGTGGCATCGCGGCCGTGGTAGTTGAGCAGGCCTTCGGAGTTGCAGGACACGCGTGCCAGCGCGACGAGGTCGCCGAGGTTGTTGCCATGGATCACATGCAGCGGCAGGCCGAGCTTCAGCGATGCCTTGACGGTATTGACGCCGATCAGGTCGCCGCAATGGATCACCGCCTGTGCGCCTTCGGCCATGGCGGTGGCGACGGCCGTCGCCAGCATCGGGCCGCGGTCGTGGCTGTCGGAAACGATGCAGACTTTCATGCTGCCTCCGCCGGGCCGCCCCAAGGCGGCAGCGAGTCATTGAAGCGGAGCGGGCACAGCCCGCGAACTGTAGCCACCCCCTTCCTCGGGAAGGGGGACGGGGGGAAGGTTTTCATATGACCAACGGGCCGTCGTAGTCGTCGCCCTTGATGTCCTTCGACGTCATGCCGGTGCGGATGCCCTGCATCTGGCGCTCGTGGTCGGACTGCACCTGCAGCACGGTGATCATGCAGTCGCCGAGGTTGTCGAAGCTATCCTTGCCGGTGCCGTACTGCTGTGCCTCGGAGTAGTAGAACTGCGCGCGATAGCGGCTCTCGGCGATCTTGAAGACGACGAAGTGCGCGCCGCGCTCCTCCCAGTAGAGGACCGGGCAGGTCGTGAGTTCGCCGCCCTCGGCGCCGAGGCCGATTTCGGCATCCGCGATTTCGGTCGGCACTGCGCGACCGTAGCGCTCGATCAGCGTCTGGCCGGCCAGTTTGATTTCGGCCTCGGTGAAATCGGGTACGGTCGCCATGGATTCCTCCTGTTTTCTATCAGGGAATAAAAAGGTTTCCCTTGAGCCACAGGGAAAGGTCGCGGAGAATATCGCAAAATTCTAATTTACGAATCACCTGCCCGTGCAAGAACAGAGATGACCGTTCCTGTCGAAGAAATCAAGAAGACCACCTGCTACATGTGCGCTTGCCGCTGCGGCATTCGCGTGCATCTGCGCGACGGCGAAGTCCGCTTCATCGACGGCAATCCGGACCATCCGCTCAATAAGGGCGTCATCTGCGCCAAGGGCTCGTCCGGCATCATGAAGCAATATTCGCCGGCGCGCCTGACGCGGCCGTTGCGCCGCAAAGCGGGAGCCATGCGCGGCCAGGGCGAGTTCGAGCCGATCTCCTGGGAGGAGGCGTTCTCGACGCTGGCCGAGCGCCTCGGCAAGATCCGCGCGACCGACCCGAAGAAGTTCGCCCTGTTCACCGGCCGCGACCAGATGCAGGCGCTGACGGGCCTGTTCGCGCGCCAGTTCGGCACGCCGAACTATGCGGCGCACGGCGGCCTGTGCTCGGTGAACATGGCCGCCGGCATGATCTACACCATCGGCGGCTCGTTCTGGGAATTCGGCGGTCCCGACCTCGACCGCGCCAAGCTGTTCGTGATGATCGGCACCGCCGAGGACCATCACTCGAATCCGATGAAAATGGCGCTGGCGAAGTTCAAGCGCGACGGCGGCCGCTTCGTCTCGATCAATCCCGTGCGCACCGGCTATTCGGCGATCGCCGACGAATGGGTGCCGATCCGTCCCGGCACCGACGGCGCGCTGCTGCTGGCCTTCCTGCACGAGATCATCGGCAAGGGCCTCTACGATCGCGAGTTCCTCGTGCGCTACTCGAACGCCGGCCAACTGGTGAACGTCGACGAGGGCAGCGACGAGTTCGGCATGTTCCTGCGCACCGAGGTGCCCGAGGAAGAGGCCTGCTACGACCCCCAGGACAAGCTCTGGTGGGACCGCAACACCAACAAGCCGGTCATCACGCATACGCCGGGCGCCGATCCCTTCCTGCGCGGCGAGTTCACGCTGAAGGACGGCACCAAGGTCAAGCCGGCGTTCCAGTTGCTGCAGGAGCGCGTCGCCGACTACACGCCGGAGTGGGCCGAGGGCATCACCGGCATTCCCGCCGACACCATCCGCCGCATCGCCTACGAGATGGGCGTCACGGCGCGCGACCAGAAGATCGAGCTGCCGATTTCCTGGACGGATTCCTGGGGCGTCGAGCACGATACCGTGACCGGCAACCCGGTGGCCTTCCATGCCATGCGCGGGCTGGCGGCGCACTCGAACGGCTTCCAGACCATCCGCGCGCTCGGCATCCTGATGTCGCTGCTCGGCACCATCGATCGCCCCGGCGGCTTCCGCCACAAGGTGCCGTTCCCGCGGCCGATTCCGCCCTGCGCGCGCACGCCGAACGATCCGCGCGCCGTGCAGCCGAACCGTCCGCTCGACGGCATGGCGCTCGGCTGGCCGTCCGACCCCGACGACCTCTTCGTCGATGCCGAAGGCAAGCCGGTGCGCATCGACAAGGCGTTCTCGTGGGAATACCCGCTGTCGGTCCATGGGCTGATGCACAACGCCATCACCAACGCCTGGCGCGGCGATCCGTACAAGATCGACACGCTGCTGATCTTCATGGCGAACATGGCGTGGAACTCGACGATGAACGCCGTCGAGGTGCGCAAGATGCTGGCCGACAAGGACGAGAGCGGCGAGTACAAGATTCCGTTCATCGTCGTCGCGGACGCCTTCCAGTCGGAGATGACCGCGTTCGCCGACCTGATCCTGCCCGACACGACCTACCTCGAGCGCCACGACGTGATGTCGATCCTCGACCGGCCGATCTCGGAATTCGACGGCCCGGTCGACTCGGTGCGCATCCCGGTGGTGCCGCCGACGGGCGAGTGCAAGCCCTTCCAGGAAGTGCTGATCGAACTCGGCACGCGACTCAAGCTGCCGGTGTTCGTCAACAAGGACGGCAGCCGCAAGTACCGCGACTACCCCGACTTCATCGTGAACTACGAGACCGAGCCGGGCTCGGGCATCGGCTTCCTGTCGGGCTGGCGCGGCAAGGGCGGCGAGAAGTTCATGCGCGGCGAGCCGAACCCGAACCAGTGGGAGATGTACGCCAAGAACAACTGTGTGTACCACCACGAGCTGCCGAAGAGTTACCAGTACATGCGCAACTGGAACCAGGGCTACCTGCAGTGGTCGCAGCGCAACCGCGTTACGCGCTATGCCGAGCCGATCCTGATCCACGTCTATTCCGAGGTGCTGCAGAAATTCCGCACTGCGGCGCAAGGCAAGGGCCTGACGCGCAAGCCGCCCGAGCACCTGAAGAAGCGCATCGAGACGTGGTTCGATCCGCTGCCTTTCTTCGCCGACACGCTCGAAGGCCAGGCGACCGACAAGCACAAGTACCCGCTGGCCGCGATCACCCAGCGACCGATGGCGATGTACCACTCGTGGGATTCGCAGAACGCCTGGTTGCGGCAGATCCATGCCTACAACACGCTGTATGTGAACACGCATACCGCGCGCGTCGCCGGTATCGAGGACGAAGACTGGATCTGGGTCGAGAGTCAGTGGGGCAAGGTGCGCTGCATGGCCAAGCATTCGGAAGCCGTCGAGCCCGGCACGGTGTGGACCTGGAACGCGATCGGCAAGGCGGCCGGCGCCTGGGGCCTGACGCCCGACGCCAACGAATCGCAGCAGGGCTTCCTGCTCAACCACCTGATTTCGGAAGAGCTGCCGGGCGGTGCGGGGCGGGTATCGAACTCCGATCCGATCACCGGCCAGGCGGCCTGGTACGACGTGCGCGTGCGCATCTACAAGGCGGAGGCCGGCGAGCCCGAGCAGTCCTCGCCGCAGTTCGAGGCACTGGCGCGCTATCCGGGGCAGTCCGAACGCAAGTCAGTGTGGAACTTCTTTGCGGGGGCAAACAAGAAATGACGCAACTCGCCCTCGTCATCGATCTGAATGTCTGCGTCGGCTGCCAGGCCTGCGTCACCAACTGCAAGGAATGGAATACGTCCGGCGTCGCCGGCCCGATGGTCGACCAGAATCCCTACGGCAAGGACCCGACCGGCACCTTCTTCAATCGGGTGCAGACCTTCGAGGTCGGCGAATTCCCGAACACCGAGACAGTGCATTTCCCCAAGTCCTGCCTGCACTGCGAGGACCCGCCCTGCGTGCCGGTGTGCCCGACCGGCGCCTCGTACAAGCGCAAGGAGGACGGCATCGTCCTCGTCGACTACGACAAGTGCATCGGCTGCAAGTACTGTTCGTGGGCCTGCCCCTACGGCGTGCGCGAGTTCGACGAGCAGCAGAAGGTGATGAAGAAGTGCACCCTCTGCGTCGATCGCATCTACGACCCGAAGATGACCGAGGAGGAGCGTCGCCCGGCCTGCGTACGTGCCTGTCCGACGAGCGCGCGCCTTTACGGCGACATCCACGATCCTGACTCCGAAGTCTCGCAGGCGATCCGCGAGGCCGGCGGCTACCAGCTGATGCCCGAGTGGGGCACCAGCCCCGCCAACCACTACCTGCCGCGGCGCAAGACGCGCCTGCGCATCCGCGTCGACGAGATCGAGCGCGCCGACAATCCGCTCAAGATCGACGAGCAGCTGCCGAGGCCCGGCACCGCCGAGCCCTCGCTCGACGACGTCACGAGCTGGTAAGGACGAACATGCATCCCGCTTTTTCCGTCATCTTCCTCACGACGCTGATCGGCGTCGGCCAAGGCTTGTTCCTGGCGCTATTCACGGCCCAGTCGTATGCGTTGTTCGATCTGCTGCCGCAGCAGGACGGACATACGTTCTACGCTCACGGCAGCGCGCTGGCGCTCCTGTTCCTCATCGGCGGGCTGGTCGCCTCGTTCTTCCACCTCGGCCGTCCCGAGCGCGCATGGCGTTCGGCAACGCAATGGCGCACGTCGTGGCTGTCGCGCGAGGTGATCGTGCTGCCTGCATTCATGGGAACGGTGTTCCTCTACGGTGCCGCACATCTGCTCGACTGGAAGCCGGCGATCGCGACGCTGCCGGGCGGCATCGTCGTCGACGCCACGGTGGCGCTCGGCGTCGTCGGCACGCTGCTCGCGTTCCTGTTGTTTCTCTCCACCGGAATGATCTACGCCTGCCTGCGCTTCCTGCGCGAGTGGCACACGCCGCTGACGGTGATCAACTACACGCTGCTCGGCAGCGCATCCGGCTTCACGCTGGCGGCCGGTTTTGCGGCGCTGGTGGCGCCCGAGCTTGCGAGCTTCTTCGCGGGATGGGCGCTGATCATCCTGCTGCTCGGCCTCGTCGCGCGCGTGGCCTCGCTGGTGCGCAACTGCCACCTGAAGCCCAAGTCGACGCTGCAGTCTGCAATCGGCATCAAGCATCCGAAGATCGTCCAGAAGACGCAGGGATTCATGGGCGGCTCGTTCAACACGCGCGAGTTCTTTCATGGCCGCAGCAGCCTTTTCCTGCGCTCGCTCAAGTGGGTGTTCCTCATCGGCGTGTTCGTCATCCCGGCGAGCCTGCTGCTCGCGGGCTTCGCGGGGGCCGCTGCTGAAGCGCTGCTGGCCGCCTTCGTTGTGCAGTATGCTGGACTGATCGTCGAGCGCTGGTTCTTCTTCGCGCAGGCGAACCATCCGCAGAACCTGTACTACCAGTCGGTGGCCTGACCCGACATGCCGAAATGACGGAAGGTAGTTGCGAAAACAGCGTCCATGAGAATATTATCCCCCGCTAAAGTTCTACAAGAACGCTGGCCGGGACGCCTGCCGAGTGCAGGCGGCTCAAAGAGTCGGCAACGATAGTTCCACAGACCAACCAATCACGAGGAAACGACATGAACTTCGACAAGGATCTCGACGCCCGCGGCCTCAACTGCCCGCTGCCCATTCTGCGTGCCAAGAAGGCGCTGGCCGAAATGACGGCCGGCCAGGTGCTGCGCATCACCTCGACCGACCCGGGTTCGGTGAAGGACTTCGCCGCCTTCGCCAAGCAGACCGGCAACGAACTGCTCTCGTCCGCCGAAAACAACAAGGAATTCGAATTCTTCATGAAGCGCAAGTAATGCGCTGCGGCGCTCGCGCCGCGCATGCCGATTTGAGAGCGGGGAGCGCCGGATGGCGTTCCCCGCGTCGCTTCAGAAGTCCGAATTCATCATCTCGGGTTATTCCCGCATAAGGACAATCGTTCTCTTGGGCGAACGTCATAGTTCATGATGCGGCGATAACACGAGATCGATGGAATCGACAGCAGAGAGGAGAACAACATGGGTGCCACACCCGAAGTCGCCGTCATCGACGACCTGATCCGTCAGCGGCTGGATGAAATCCTGCCCGGCAAGATCGAAGAGAAACTGAAGGAAATCCAGGAGTCCAAGACTCCGTCGATGGCCATCATCGCCACCAAGGGCACGCTCGACTGGGCCTACCCGCCTTTCATTCTAGCTTCCACCGCCGCCGCGCTCGGCTGGGACGTGACGATCTTCTTCACCTTCTATGGCCTGAACCTTGTCAAGAAGGACGTCTCCGACCTCAAGGTCAGCCCGCTCGGCAACCCCGGCATGCCGATGAAGATGCCCTTCGGCCCCGACTGGTTCAAGGGCATCAACTGGAACATCCCCAACATCGTGCAAGCCGGCGTCCCCGGCTTCGAGACGGTCGCGACCAGCCTCATGCAGCAGACGATCGCCAACAACGGCGTCGCCAGCATCGACGAACTGCGCAGCCTCAGCCAGGAGGCCGGCGTCAAGTTCGTCGCCTGCCAGATGACGGTCGAGTTGTTCGGCTTCAGCCATGACGACTTCGTCAGCGACATGGACTACGCCGGCGCCGCGACGTTCCTGCCGGTCGCCCAGCAATCCGACGTTTGCTTGTTCATCTAATAATCCCAACCACGTCCCGTTCAGGGAGGAGACACAGAAGATGAAATCAACGAAGCTCGCAGTACTCTTCGCCGCCGCCGGCTTGTCGGCTTCGGCATTTGCCACCAACGGTTACTTTTCTCATGGCTACGGCATGAAGGCGAAGGGCATGGGTGGAGCGGCGACCGCCATGGCGCATGACGCCTTCGGCGGCGCGAACAACCCGGCCAGCATGGTTTGGGCGGGAGATCGGTTGGACGTTGGTCTTGACCTGTTCTCGCCGAAGCGAAAGGCGAGTCGGAGTGGATCGATCAACGTCGGTGGTGTCGGGAATTTCGACTTCGAGTCCGACAGCGACAGCACCTTGTTCTATGTTCCCGAGTTGGGCTACAACAAAATGCTCGGTTGGGACATGGCGGTAGGGGTTACGGTTTATGGCAACGGCGGCATGAACACCGACTACAAGGGTGGAGAGATTGCGGCCGCTAACGCAACGTGTAACGCGTTTAACGGCATGAGTCCGATCACGGTTGCGCCGGGACCATACAATGGGTTATGCGGCGGTGGTCGTCTCGGTGTCGATCTCGTCCAGCTCATCGTTGCGCCGACATTTTCCATGAAGCTAAACAAGAACCACTCGGTTGGCGCATCGCTGCTCATCGGCCACCAGCAATTCAAGGCCAACGGTCTGCACGGGTTTGGCGGTTACACGGCCGCGGGCAGTGGCGCCGCAGGGCTCACTAACGTTGGACGTGACAAGTCGAACGGCTACGGACTCCGCATTGGCTGGATGGGCAAGCTGAATGAGCAATTCACCCTCGGCGCTGCCTACGCTACGAAGATGAAGATGAGCAAGTTCGACAAATACAAGGACTTGTTCGCCGAGCAGGGCGACTTCGACATTCCTGAGAACTGGAACATCGGTCTGTCCTTTAAGCCCAACGAACAATGGACGCTGGCGGCAGACTACCAGCGGATCAATTATGGAGACGTCAAATCGATCGCCAATCCGAGCACCAACGGCGGTGCCACCATTGGCGGAACGTTGGGATGCGACAACTGTCGCGGCTTCGGCTGGTCGAGCATCGATGTTGTCAAACTCGGAGTTGAGTACAAGTACAACGGTAACCTGACGGTGCGCGCCGGATACAACCGCTCCGAGAACCCGATCCAGGGCCGTGACGCGACGTTCAACATTCTCGCGCCGGGCGTCGTACAGGATCACTACACCTTAGGCTTGACTTACAACGTCACGAAGGATTCGGAACTGACAGTCGCGTACATGCACGCTGCCAAGAAGTCAGTCTCCGGCGCGAGTCTTTTCAGTACGTGGCTTCCTGCAGTCATGGGTAGTGGCGCTGGCGGGACCGACAAAATCGAGATGTACCAGGATTCGATTGGCGTCGGCTACAGCCTGAAGTTCTGACGCCGTTGCTGAACTAGGGCATTACCAAGGCCGGGAGCGAACGCTTCCGGCCTTTTCGTTTCGTTAGCAAATAAAAACCATAACCATCCACCCACAGGAGACAACGATGTTCAAGCTATTCAAGACTGCGTTGCTGGTTTTGTTTGTCGGTCTTTCTGCCGGACTGGCTTCGGCGCAGGACGCCTTGCTGAAGCCTTTCGTACTCGCGTCGCGCGGGACGGGCGACCTAGGGGAGAAAGTTGAGTCGACCAAAAAGGCGCTGACGGAACAGGGCTTTACCGTGCTCGGTAGCTACTCGCCTTACGCCGGCGCCACAGTCATCGCAGTCACGAACGATGAATTACGTACGACCGCCGCGAAGTCGCAACACGGCGGCTTCGGCGCCGCGCAGCGGGTGGCGGTGACCAAAGCCAAGGACGAGGTGCAGGTCTCGTACACGAACCCCGTCTATATGGCGAACGCCTACCGCATGAACGGCGAACTCAAGGAAACGGCGGCGAAGCTCCAGGCGGCACTCGGGCGGATCGAGGAGTTCGGCGCCAAGGGGCTTACGGCTACGCAATTGCGCAAGTATCACTACACGTTCGGGATGGAGTACTTCGACGAACCGAACGAGTTCGCCAGCTACGGCAGCTACGAGGAGGCGCTGAAAGCCGTGGAGGCCGGTCTTGCCAGCGGCAAATTCGGCGTCACGAAGGTCTATCGCGTCGACGTAGCCGGCAAGAAGGAGACGCTGTTCGGTGTCGCCATGAAGAATCCGTCAGACAAGCATATGGATGACGCCTACATCATGAGCGAGATCGATTTCAGGGACGTGAAGTCGACGGCGCATCTGCCATATGATCTGCTCGTTTCCGACAACAAGGTCTATGCACAGTACGCGCGCTTCCGCATCGCCATCAGCTTCCCCGACTTGTCGATGATGGGCGCCAACAGCTTCATGAACATCATGAAGTCGCCCGAAGCGATCCGCAAGGCGCTTGCCCTGACCTCGGGCGGCAAGGAAGACGCTCGCTAGGAACTGGCCCGCGGCCGCCTCAACCGAGGCGCGCCGCCTGATTCCTCAGTTTGTCGAGCAGCGCGACAAATGCCGCAAGCCGCTCGCGCTCCTGTGCAACCACCGCCGCCGGCGCGCGTTCGACGAAGCTCGGTGTTGCCAGCTTGTTTTCCGCCTTGACGATCTCGCCCTCGATGCGGGCGATCTCCTTGCCGAGGCGTTCCTTTTCTGCGGCGACGTCGATCTCGATCTTCAGCATCAGGCGGAAGTCGCCGACGATCTGTACCGGGGCGTCGGAGTCGGGCAGGGCGTCGCCGCAGGTGGTGACTTCGGCCAGCCGGGCGAGTGCCGCGAGGTAGGGCGCGTAGGCTTCGATGGCGACCTTGTCGCCGGCTGCGACGAGCGGCACCTTTTGTGCCGGTGACAGGTTCATCTCGCCGCGCAGGCTGCGGCAAGCATTGACCATGGATTTGAGTGCTGCCACCCAGGCCTCGGCCGCTGCGTCACAGCGCGCGAGGTCGGCCTTGGGATAGGCCTGCTGCATCAGCGATTCCGAGCCGTCGCCTTTGGCGCGCCCGGCGATGGGCGCGACGGTCTGCCAGAGTTCCTCGGTGATGAACGGAATCAGCGGATGGGCGAGGCGCAGCGTGGTTTCGAGCACGCGCACCAGCGTGCGCCGCGTCGCGCGTTGCTGGGCGTCGGAGCCCTTCTGCATCTGCACCTTGGCGAGTTCTAGGTACCAGTCGCAGTACTCGTCCCAGACGAATTCGTAGATCGCCTTGGCGAGAAGGTCGAAGCGGTAGTCGGCGTAGTGCTTTTCGACCTCGGCCTCGACGCGCTGCAAGCGGCTGACGATCCAGCGGTCCGCGGGCGAGAAGTCCAGGTAGCCGGTCTTGCAGGAGTCGCCGCCTTGCTGGGCGGCGATGCCGCAATCCTTGCCTTCGCAGTTCATCAGCACGAAGCGCGTGGCGTTCCAGAGCTTGTTGCAGAAGTTGCGGTAGCCCTCGCAACGCTGCATGTCGAACTTGATGTCGCGGCCGGGGCTGGCGAGCGAAGCGAAGGTGAAGCGCAACGCGTCGGTGCCGAAGCCGGGAATGCCGTTCGGATACTCCTTGCGTGTGCGCTTCTCGATCTGCTCAGCCTGCTTGGGATTCATCAATCCGGTGGTGCGCTTCTTGACCAGGTCCTCGAGCGTGATGCCATCGATGAGATCGATGGGGTCGAGCACGTTGCCCTTCGACTTGCTCATCTTCTGGCCTTCGGCGTCGCGGATCAGGCCGTGCACATAGACGTCGCGGAACGGAATCCTGCCGGTGATGTGCTTGGTCATCATGACCATGCGCGCCACCCAGAAGAAAATGATGTCGAACCCGGTGACGAGCACCGTCGACGGCAGGTAGAGGTCGAGGGCAGGGTTGGACTTCGCCGGCCACTCAGGGGTCCAGTCGAGCGTCGAGAACGGCCACAGCGCCGACGAATACCAGGTGTCGAGCACGTCCGGATCTCGCGTCAGGCCGCCCGTGTAGCCGTCCTGCTTCGCCTGCGCGTAGGCTTCGGCTTCGTCGTGGGCGACGTAATAGCGGCCGTCGTCGGAGTACCAGGCGGGAATCTGGTGGCCCCACCAGAGCTGGCGCGAAATGCACCAGTCCTGAATGTTGTTGAGCCACTGGTTGTAGGTATTGACCCAGTTCTCGGGAACGAACTTGATCTCGCCGGACGCCACGCAGTCGAGCGCCTGTCCCGCAATCGACTTGCCGTTCGCGCCCGGCTTGCTCATGGCGACGAACCACTGGTCGGTCAGCATCGGCTCGATGACGGCGTTGGTGCGATCGCCGCGCGGCACCATCAGCTTGTGCGGTTTGACGCTTTCGAGCAGGCCCTGCGCCTCGAGGTCGGCGACGATCGCCTTGCGGGCGTCGTAGCGATCCATGCCGCGATATTTCTCGGGGCCGTGCTCGTTGATGCGCGCGTCGAGCGTGAAGATGCTGATCGGCGCGAGGCCGTGGCGGTGGCCGACCTGCCAGTCGTTGAAGTCGTGGGCGGGCGTGATCTTGACGCAACCGGTGCCGAATTCCTTGTCGACGTAGGCGTCGGCGATGATCGGGATGCTGCGGCCGGTCAGCGGGAGTTGTACTTCCTTGCCGATCAGGTGCCGGTAGCGCTCGTCCTCGGGATTCACGGCGACTGCGACGTCGCCGAGCATCGTTTCGGGCCGGGTCGTCGCGACGACGAGATGACCGCTGCCATCGACGAACGGATAGCGGATTTCCCACATCGAGCCGTTCTCTTCCTCGCTGACGACTTCAAGGTCGGAGACGGCAGTCAGCAGCTTCGGATCCCAGTTGACGAGGCGCTTGCCGCGGTAGATCAAGCCTTCCTTGTAGAGCCGGACGAAGGTTTCGGTGACGATCTTCGACAGGCCGGCATCCATGGTGAAGCGTTCGCGGCTCCAGTCAGGCGACGTGCCGAGGCGCCTCATCTGTTGGGTGATGGTGCCGCCCGAATACTCCTTCCACTCCCAGACCTTCTCGAGGAACTTCTCGCGGCCGAGGTCGTGGCGCGAAACGCCCTGCGCGTCGAGCTGGCGCTCGACGACGATCTGCGTCGCGATGCCGGCGTGGTCGGTGCCGGGCTGCCAGAGCGTGTTGTCGCCGCGCATGCGGTGGTAGCGCGTCAGCGCGTCCATCAGTGTCTGGTTGAAGCCGTGGCCCATGTGCAGCGTGCCGGTGACGTTCGGCGGCGGCAGCAGGATGCAGAAGTTGTCCGTCCTGGTGGTGTCGAGGCCGGCGGCGAAATAGCCGCGCGACTCCCACAGGGGATACCAGCGGCGCTCGATGTCGGCCGGCTCGAAGCTTTTTGCGAGTTCCATGAATCGTTCGGAAGTGGGTCCGCCGGAGACCCGGCGCGAAGGGCGGGATTATACCCGCGCCGACGGATTCAAACCTCGTCGGATCCCTGATCCGGCAAGGCTTCCAGGCGTGCCTGCAGGCGCGGCAGCAGCTCGCCGCGCGCCTTCTCCGACAGCTGCCCGATCATCTGGTCGGTGATGCCGTCCATCACGCGCATGACATGGACGGGAAGCTGCTCGTCGAGCCAGGCGTCGAGTTCGGCGGCGACCGCGGCCTGGAATGCCGTCGGGTCCGCGAAGGGTGCGCCAAGGCTGGCGATTTCGCCGGCGACGACCTCGGTCAGCACCGGGATGTCGGCCTCGTCCTCGACGGTGGGCTCTTCGCCGGCCTCGTCTTGCACGGCCGACGTTGTGGCGCCGGCAACGAAGACACGATGCCGGCGCATGAAGGCGTCGGCCTTTTGCAGGACGTCGTCGTCGGTGGCCACGTCAGAAGCCATCCGCGACGTTATGGTTCTCGAGCGCATATCCGCGCTCGCGATAGAAGCGGAAGCGCTCGCGCGCCGGCAGGCGCACCGAGTCTTCGGTGCTGACGATCTCGACGAGTTCCTCGAAGCGCGAGAAGCCGGCCGGAATGTCGTCGCTGAGATTCAACAGGCAGGCGTCCTGCGCGACGTCTTCCATCCGTTGCGCGATCAGCACCGGCGTCTCCGGAGCCACCTTGTCCTCGGCGCGACAATGAGGCAGAAAACCGGTCGGCGGCTGGATCCAGAGCATGCGGGCGAGGCGGTCGGCGGCTTCCGCTTCGGGCACGAAAACGACCGTCGACTTCTTCTCGCGCCAGTTAGCGGCGAGCCACGAGCATGCCGCCTGGAGGCGGTCGCCGGCATTCGAGTAGAAGTCGATGCGTGTCACGTCGCCTTGGCCTCTTCGGCCCTGGCCATCAGGAAGTGCGTCAGCAGGGGGACGGGCCGGCCCGTCGAACCCTTCTCCTTGCCCGAACGCCAGGCGGTGCCGGCGATGTCGAGGTGCGCCCACTCGTACTTCTTGGTGAAGCGGGAGAGGAAGCAGGCGGCGGTGATTGTCCCTGCCGGACGTCCGCCGATGTTGGCGATGTCGGCGAAGTTGCTCTGGAGCTGTTCCTGATAGTCGTCCCACAGCGGCATCTGCCAGGCGCGATCGTAGGCCTCCTGGCCGGCGTCGAGCAGCTTGCGTGCGAGGGCGTCGTTATTGGCGAGCAGCCCGGTGACGACGTGGCCGAGTGCGATCACGCAGGCGCCAGTCAGTGTGGCGACGTCGACGACGCACTCGGGATCGAAGCGCTCGACGTAGGTCAGCGCATCGCAGAGTATCAGCCGGCCCTCGGCGTCCGTGTTGAGGATCTCGACGGTTTGACCGGACATCGAGGTGACGATGTCGCCGGGCTTGGTGGCGCCGCCCCCGGGCATGTTCTCGGTCGCCGGGACCACGGCGATGATGTTGAGGGGCAGCTTCATGCGCGCCACCGCCTGCATGGTGCCGAGCACGCTTGCCGCGCCCGACATGTCGAACTTCATCTCGTCCATTTCCGGCGCTGGCTTCAGGGAGATGCCGCCGCTGTCGAAGGTGACGCCCTTGCCGACGAGAACATAGGGCTTCGCGTCCTTCTTGCCGCCGTTGTACTTGAGCACGATCAGCTTCGGCGGCTGGTGCGAGCCGCGTGCGACGGAAAGCAGCGTCTCCATGCCGAGCTTCTTCATGTCCTCGCGCTCGAGCACCTCGCAGTCGAGCTTGCATTCAGCGGCCATCGCCCGTGCCTGTTCGGCGAGGTAGGCCGGCGTACAGATGTTGCCCGGCAGGTTGGAAAGGTTCTTCATCGTCGCCATGCCCGCGGCGATCGCATGGCCCTCGGCCAGCGCCTGCTCGGCGATCTCGAGTTCGTTGCGTCTTTCGACGCAGAACGTCAGCTTGCGCAGCGGGCGGCGCACCTCGTCCTTTTTCGATTTCATCTGGTCGAAGCGGTAGAGCGTCTCTAGCGCGACCATCGCCGCCTGGCGGACGCGCCACGCGACATCGCGCTTCTTGACGATGAGTTCGGTCAGATAGATCGTGCCGTCGAAACCGCCGGTTTCGTTCAGCGTGCGCACGGCGGTGGCGATGGCGTTGCGGTACTCCTTTTCGCGGAACTCTTTTTCCTTGCCGAGTCCTATGAGAAGCACGCGGTCGGCCTCGGTGCCCGGCACGTTGTGCAGGAGCAGCGTCGAGCCCGCTTTACCCTCCATGTCGCCGCGGCGAAGCAGGTCGGAAAGGTGGTTCCGGGCGGCGTTGTCGACGACCTCGGCGGGAACGGAAAGCTTGCGTGGTTCGAACACGCCGACGACTACGCAGGCGCTGCGCTGCTTCTCCGGGCTGCCGCTCTTTATGCTAAATTCCACGTGCCGCTCCTTCGGGTTCCATTGGGGAAAAGCCCAGCTTTTTATGCATGTGAGCCGTTCTCGCCATTATTCCCCAAGTTTTCGACAGAAGTCAAAGTCCCGATGATCTTCCAGCGTGCCGCCCTGAGAGAGTTTTCGCAGACGGCCGGTGCGGTCTTTGTCGCACTTTTTGCGGTATTGCTGACCACGCAGTTGATTCGCCTGCTCGGCCAGGCGGCAGGCGGCAAGATCGCTTCCGAGTCCGTGGTGGCTCTTCTCGGGTTCGGCGCCATCAACTACCTGCCGGTCCTGCTGTCGCTGACCTTGTTCATTTCCGTCCTGCTGACCTTGTCGCGCTCCTATCGCGATTCCGAAATGGTGGTGTGGTTTTCCGCCGGACAGTCGCTGACGGCATGGGTGCGGCCGGTGTTGAAGTTCGCGCTTCCGATGGTCTTCGGCATCGCGGTGCTTTCGCTGTTTCTCTCGCCGTGGGCGCTGAACAAGAGCACCGAGTACCGGCAGCAGATGGACCAGCGCGACGATGCCTCCCGTGTGGCGCCGGGATCTTTCAACGAGTCGGCGAACGCGGAGCGCGTCTTCTTCGTCGAGGCGGTGGCCGGCGAGGAGGGACGGGTCAGGAACGTGTTCATAAGTTCGTTTCAGCATGGCCGGCTCGGCATCATGGCTGCGGCGACCGGGCACACGGAGGTGATGCCCAACGGCGACAAGTTCCTGGTGCTCGACGACGGACGACGTTATGAGGGCAAGGCGGGGACGGCGGAGTACCGGGTAATGGAGTTCGAACGCTATGCGGTGCGCACCGAGACCAAGGAAGCGCGCGGCATCGAGGAAAGCCCCAAGAACCTCTCTGTCTTCCAACTCCTTCGCAGCCCGACGCCGGCCAATTTGGCCGAACTGCTCTGGCGCGTCGGGATTCCGCTTGCCGCACTGAACCTGGCGCTGCTCGCCATTCCCTTGTCCTTCGTCAATCCGCGCGCAGGCCGGACGAACAACCTCATATTCGCATTGCTGACGTACATGATCTACAGCAACCTGCTCAGTCTGAGCCAGGCCTGGGTCATTCAGGGCAGGATCAGTTTCGCCGTCGGCGTGTGGCTGGTGCATGTGGTGATGTTCGGCGCCCTGCTGCTCCTGTTCTCGCGTCGGGTTTTCGTGCTGTCATGGGGGCGTCTGTGGCGCTGAACCGCAAGCTCAAGCTCTACGAGCGCTATCTGGCGCGCGAACTGTACTCGGCGACGGCACTGGTGCTGGCGGCGTTCCTGGCGCTGTTCGCGTTCTTTGACCTGATCCACGAATTTCAGGATCTCGGCAAGGGCGGCTACGAGTTCCAGGATGCGTTGATCTACGTCACGCTGACGATGCCGGGACGGGTGTATGAGCTCTTCCCGATCGCGGTCCTGATCGGCACGCTCTACGCGTTGACGCTGCTGGCACGCCATTCGGAGATCACGGTGCTGCGCGCGTCGGGCCTGTCAACGCGGGAGATGCTTCAGAGTCTCGCGAAGCTGGGCCTGGTGTTTGTCGTCCTGACCTTCGTCTTCGGCGAGTTCATCGCACCGCCGGCCGAAAAGGCCGCGCAGCAGCTTCGGCTCAAGGCGACGAGTGCGCTGGTCGCGCAGGAATTCCGGTCGGGGCTCTGGGTGAAGGACGAGCTCTCGTTCGTGAATGTCCGTGAAGTGCTGCCCGACGCCAGCCTGCGCCAGATCCGCATCTACGAATTCGACCCCGGCTACCAGCTGCGTTCGATTAGCGAGGCTGCGAGCGGGCAGTTCACGCCGCCAGGGCAATGGAAGCTGCAGGGGGTCGTGCAGACACTTTTCGAGGAGCGTGGAGCGCGCGTCGTCAGGTTGCCGGAAGCCGAGTGGCGCTCGAACCTGAATCCGGACATCCTTTCCGTCCTGATGGTGGTGCCGGATCGCATGTCGGTGGTGACGCTGTACCGCTACATCCGTCACCTTGCAGACAACCAGCAAAAGACGCAGCGCTACGACATCGCGTTATGGAAGAAGCTCGTCTATCCGTTGGCGACGTTGGTGATGATGGCGCTGGCGCTGCCATTCGCCTACTCGCACGATCGCATGACGGCGGTCAGCATCAAGGTGTTCGCGGGCGTCATGATCGGCATTACCTTCCACATGCTGAACGGATTGTTCTCGCACCTTGGAGTCATCAACGACTGGCGGCCGTTCTTCGCTGCCATCACGCCGAGCCTTTTGTTCCTGCTGGCGGCGGGCGGGATGATGTGGTGGGTTGAGCGGCGCTGACGCTCAGCCGGTGAAGACGAGGCGCGTGCCGGAGAGGCGGTCGTGCAGGAACTGGCGGTCGCGGTCGATCAGCGCCCAGAAGATGCCGATGCCGAAGAGGAACAGGCTCGGCCATGCCAGCATGAAGCGCAGCAGCATCTGATCGAGAGCTGCGGGACCGCCGTCCGCGGAGCGAAGTTCTATTTTCCACGTGCGCATTGCCAGCGTTTGTCGCCGGCGCGACCAGAACCAGAGGAAATAGACGGCGACGACACCGATCAGGTGCAGCAGGAGGAAGCCCTGCGGCAGCATGTACTCGAAAACCACACCCAGCGCGATGTTCGGCACCATGAAGCCGAAGAACGAAACGCCGATCAACAGCAGGGCGTCGTACACCATGCTGGACAGTCGACGACGTATCGTCGGGGTCGGCAAGCCGTCAGAGGTCTTGTGCATGCTCATGAGGTCGGGGGCGAAAGTTGCTCGAGCGGTGGAGGCGTGGGCTGCTCGGGCGTTGGCGGCAATGGCGGCACGGGCGGCGCGGGCGGTTGGATGGCGGTAGGCGTCGCGGGCGTCGCTGCTGAGGGAGCGCTTGGCGTCAGCGGCTTTACGGTTCGGCCGGGACGTGGCTGCGGCCTTGTCTTGGCCTCATGGCTAAGCCGGAGTTTCTCCTCCTCGGGCAGGTCCTTGTATTCCTGCCACTTCTGCTTGAGCGCTTGCTTTTGCTCGGGCCGCGCATTGCGCAAGGTCTTGTACTTCTCCCGCGCCGCCTTGCGCTCTTCAGGACTCAGCTTGACCCACTCACGCATGCGGCGCTGGACGCGGGCCTGCTCGCTGGCGCCGAGCGTCGAATAACGCTGGGCGATACCAAGCCACTTCTTGCGGCGATAGGGCTCGAGGCTGTCCCAGTCCGACGCCAGCGGCGCCAGAATCTGTTTCTGCTCAGGCGTGAGTTCGACCCACGCCGGTTGCAGGACAGGCACGGCCGGAACCGGGACGGCCGCGCCGCCGGTTACCGGCATCATCAGGAAAAGAAGGCTTACCGAGAGGACTGCGGCGAGTGAGCGAGCCATGCCTGGAAGCCCTTGTCGAGATAAGCGGCGGGAGGGAGATCGTCCGACAGTAATGCGCTGTCGACCTCCTCGTTCTCCGCGGCTTGCTCGAAGTGGTTCCAGTAATAGGCGAAGACAACGCCCAGCAGGAGGGCGAAGGCGGTCACCACCGTACGTCCGAAAGCCGGCAAACGGTGCGATGCGAAATGCCCCAGCCCCGCCAGGGCCAAACCCGCAACGGGCGCTTTCTGGCGCCCCAGTGCCGTCTGCCGGGCCGCGAACAGCCGTCCGGCGATGTCGTCATCGAGAGTTTCCGTACTGCGGTTCAACATCTGCCGAACCTTGTACGCGACTTTCAACTCTTCGTTGCTCATAATTCGATGCCTTTCGCCTTGAGCGCTGCCGCCAGCGTGTGTGTTGCCCGGGAACAGTGGGTTTTAACGCTGCCTTCCGAGCATCCCATTGCTGCCGCTGTCTCGGCGATATCCATGTCCTCCCAGTAACGCATGAGGAAGGCTTCACGTTGACGTGCAGGCAGCTTTTCGATTTCTTTCTCCATGATACCAATGAGTTGCGCTTGCTCCAGGTTGCCGGTCGGGGTACCCAGCGGGTTCTTGGCATCGGCGGACTGAAGCGTCTCAAGCGGGTCGGCTTCCTCGTCTTCCGACGCGAACGATGAAAGCGGTGTGGTCCAGGTCGTCCGAACCTTTTGCCGCCGGTAGTAGTCGCGCACCGTGTTTTGCAGGATGCGCTGAAACAGCATCGGGAATTCCGCAACTGGCTTGTCGCCGTATTTTTCGGCAAGCTTAATCATCGCATCCTGCACGATGTCGAGTGCCGTATCCGCATCGTGGACAGCGAACAATGCCTGTTTATAGGCACGTCGTTCTACGCCCGCGAGGAATTCCGAAAGTTCGTTGCGCGATGCCAGGAGATGCCGTCCTTTGTCCCATCCCGACCGCCGCCAAGCCGCGCAATCCTTGACCAATCGCGGGGGAGTCAGTAAGGTTATACGTTTCGGCAAAAATCCAGAGATACGGAAAATGCAGCTGACCGGTGCGGAAATTGTAATCAGGTGCCTCCAGGAAGAAAAGGTCGAGCACCTGTTCGGATATCCAGGCGGCTCGGTCCTGTTCATCTACGACGAGTTGTTCAAGCAGGATCAGATCAAGCACATACTGGTTCGTCATGAGCAGGCGGCCGTCCATGCTGCGGACGCCTACTCGCGCTCGTCGCAAAAGGTAGGTGTCTGCCTCGTGACGTCGGGTCCGGGCGTCACGAATGCAGTCACCGGCATCGCCACCGCCTACATGGATTCGGTGCCGCTGGTCGTGCTGACGGGCCAGGTGCCGACGGCATACATCGGCCAAGACGCGTTTCAGGAGGCCGACACCGTCGGCATCACGCGTCCCTGCGTCAAGCACAACTTTCTGGTGAAGGACGTCCGCGATCTCGCGGCGACGATCAAGAAGGCTTTCTACCTGGCGCAGACAGGCCGTCCAGGCCCGGTGCTGGTCGACATTCCCAAGGACATCACGACACACAAGTGCGAGTTTTCGTATCCGAAAGCGCTATCGATGCGTTCGTACAGTCCGGTGGTCAAGGGACACACCGGCCAGATCAAGAAGGCAGTGCAACTTCTGCTCGACGCCAAGCGCCCGATGCTCTATACGGGCGGTGGCGTGATCCTGTCCGACGCGGCCGAAAAGCTTAACAAGCTGACGCGCATGCTCGGCTTTCCCATCACGAACACCCTGATGGGCCTCGGTGCCTATCCGGCGACGGACGGCCAGCATCTGGGCATGCTCGGCATGCACGGCACCTACGAAGCCAACATGGCAATGCAGCATTGCGACGTGCTGATCGCCATCGGCGCCCGCTTCGACGACCGGGTGATAGGCAATCCGACGCACTTCGCCCAGGTTTCGCGCAAGATCATCCACGTCGACATCGATCCCTCGTCCATCTCGAAGCGCGTCAAGGTCGACGTGCCGATCGTTGGCAACGTGCCCGACGTTCTCGACGAGTTGATCAAGCAACTCGAAGCCACGGATGCCAAGCCGGACGCCAAGGCGCTCGCCGCGTGGTGGAAGGAGATCGACGGCTGGCGCGGCCGCAAGAGCCTCAACTACAAGCAGGGCAAGGATCTGATCATGCCCCAGTACGTCGTCGAGAAGCTCTATGAAGTCACCGGCGGCGATGCTTTCGTCTGCTCCGACGTCGGCCAGCATCAGATGTGGGCCGCGCAGTACTACAAGTTCGACAAGCCGCGCCGCTGGATCAACTCCGGCGGTCTCGGCACCATGGGCTTCGGCCTGCCGGCCGCAATGGGCGTGCGCTTCGCCAACCCGAAGGCGACCGTAGCCTGCGTCACCGGCGAGGGTTCGATCCAGATGAACATCCAGGAACTCTCGACCTGCAAGCAGTTCCGCCTGCCGGTCAAGATCATCTGCCTCAACAACGGCTATCTCGGCATGGTTCGCCAGTGGCAGGAGATGTTCCACGGCAACCGCTATTCGGAGTCGTACGTCGATTCCGTTCCTGACTTCGTCAAGCTGGCCGAGGCCTATGGCCACGTCGGCATGCGCATCGACAAGCCGGGCGACGTCGAGGGTGCGCTCAAGGAGGCTTTCGTCAAGCACAAGAACGACCTCGTGTTCCTCGACTTCCATACCGACCCGACCGCGAACGTCTTTCCGATGATCGCCGCAGGCAAGGGCCTGTCCGAGATGATCCTGGCGGAGGACCTGTAAGCCATGCGCCACATCATTTCCATCCTCATCGAGAACGAAGCCGGCGCGTTGTCGCGTGTCTCGGGGCTATTTTCGGCTCGCGGCTACAACATCGAGTCGCTGACCGTCGCGCCGACCGAGGACCCCTCGCTGTCGCGCATGACCATCGTCAGCGTCGGCTCGGACGACGTCGTCGAGCAGATCACCAAGCAGCTGAACAAGCTGATCGACATCGTCAAGGTCGTCGATCTGTCCGAATCGGCGCACATCGAGCGCGAACTGATGCTCGTCAAAGTGCGCGCCACCGGCAAGGACCGCGAGGAGATGAAGCGCGTCGCCGACATCTTCCGCGGCCGCATCATCGACGTCACGGAATCGACCTATGTCATCGAACTCACGGGAAACACCGGCAAGCTCGACGCCTTCCTCGGCGCGATCGACACCGGCCTGATTCTCGAGACGGTACGCACCGGCGTTTGCGGCATCGGCCGCGGCGACCGCATCCTGAAGGTTTGACCACCCCGCGGCGCACCGCGGACGCATTGAGGGAATACGCATGAAAGTTTATTACGACAAAGACGCCGACCTTTCGCTCATCAAGGGCAAGAAGGTCACCATCGTTGGCTATGGCTCGCAGGGCCACGCCCACGCGCAGAACCTGAAGGACTCGGGCGTCAAGGTGACGGTCGGCCTGCGCAAGAGCGGCGCCTCTTGGGACAAGGCCAAGAAGGCCGGTCTCAAGGTCGAGGAAGTTGCCAAGGCGGTCAAGGATGCCGACGTCGTCATGATCCTGCTGCCGGACGAGACCATCCCGTCCGTCTACTACGCCGATGTCGAGCCGAACATGAAGAAGGGTGCCGCGCTCGCCTTCGCCCACGGCTTCAACGTCCACTACAACCAGGTCGTGCCGCGCACCGACATCGACGTGATCATGGTCGCGCCTAAGGGCCCCGGCCACACCGTGCGTTCCGAGTACCTGAAGGGCGGCGGCGTGCCGTCGCTGATTGCGGTCTTCCAGGACAAGTCCGGCAAGGCGAAGGACATCGCGCTTTCCTACGCGGCGGCCAACGGCGGCACCAAGGGCGGCGTCATCGAGACCAACTTCCGCGAAGAGACCGAGACTGACCTCTTCGGTGAACAAGCCGTGCTGTGCGGCGGCGTCGTCGAGCTCATAAAGGCCGGCTACGAAACGCTGACTGAAGCCGGCTACGCGCCGGAAATGGCCTACTTCGAGTGCCTCCACGAGGTCAAGCTGATCGTCGACCTGATCTACGAGGGCGGCATCGCCAACATGAACTACTCGATCTCCAACAATGCGGAGTACGGCGAGTACGTGACGGGTCCGAAGGTCATCGCCGGCGAAGCGCGTGCGGCGATGAAGGAGTGCCTGAAGAACATCCAGACCGGCGAATACGCCAAGCGCTTCATCCTCGAGGGCCGCACCAACTACCCCGAGATGACGGCACGTCGCCGCCTGACGGCCGATCACGAGATTGAAAAGGTCGGCGCGCAGCTGCGCGGCATGATGCCGTGGATCACCAAGAACAAGCTGGTCGACCAGAGCAAGAACTGATCGGCCCACTTGGTCGAAGCAACAACGCAGGGGCACAGCCAGGCTGTGCCCTTGTTTTTCAAGGACGCGCAATGAGTTCGTATCCCCATCCGATCATCGCCCGCGAAGGCTGGCCCTTCATCGGCGCTGGTCTCGCCCTGGCCGTCGTCGTCACTGCCGCCGCCGGCTGGATCTGGGCCTCGCCACTGTGGCTGTTCGTGATCTTTTGCGTGCAGTTCTTCCGTGATCCGGCGCGCGTCGTGCCACAGGGACCGAAGGATGTGCTGTCGCCTGCCGATGGCCGCATCGTCGCCATCGAGCCGGTGCGCGATCCTTGGCGCAACTGCGAGGCGCTGAAGATCAGCGTGTTCATGAACGTCTTCAACGTGCACTCGAACCGCAGCCCGGTCGACGGCGAGGTCGTGCAGCGCTGGTACCACGCCGGCGCCTTCGTCAACGCGGCGCTCGCCAAGGCCTCGGTCGAAAACGAGCGCAACGCCCTGCATATCCGCACGAAGGACGGCCACGACATCACCTGCGTGCAGGTCGCCGGCCTCGTCGCCCGGCGCATCCTCTGCTACGTCGTCGCCGGCATGCCGCTGACGCGCGGCCAGCGCTACGGTTTCATCCGCTTCGGCTCGCGCGTGGACCTCTACCTGCCGACCGACAGCCGGGTGCGCGTGACCATCGGCGACAAGGTGCAGGCCACGTCTACCGTCTTGGCCGAGCTCCCCTGACGGTTCGCGGTTCCGGCGCCAAGCGTCGAACGGGCGCCGGAAATGACGACGGGGACCGAAGTCCCCGCCGGCTTTTCTTTGGTTACAAGGCTCAAGCAGCCTCGGCATAGGCCTTAAGCGGCCAGTGCAAAACGCTCATCGTTGGCGTTTAGAGATTTGCTTCATTAACGTCGATCGCCTGACGGGTTGCCTGCTCACCTTCGTCCGCCCTGTCGAAGCCAGTGCACCCCCCCTGTGGTGGAGGTGAGGGGAATCGAACCCCTGTCCAGAACGCCTCTAGTTCGCCGGAATTACAACCATGCCTCGCATTATGGGGGTTGGGGTCCGTGAATTCAATGGCTGACCGCACAAGTACGGAGTTGCCAAACCGTAGCCCCGGCCCCATATTGGCGAGGTCAGCGTTCGAGGGAGGTCGCGCCATGAGGTTCCGTCTTTTTGCTTTGCTCGCCCTGTCCACATTACTGTCGGGCTGCGGCTACAACCAGATCCAGATCAACGACGAGGCAGTCGCGTCGGCGTGGTCGGAAGTGCTCAACCAGTACAAGCGTCGGGCCGACCTGGTGCCGAACCTCGTTTCGGTCGTCCAGGGCTACGCCTCCCACGAAAAGGAGGTTCTGACGCGCGTCACCGAGGCGCGGGCCAGCGTCGCCGGTCTCAAGGCCACCCCCGAACTCGTCAACGACGAAGCGGCGTTCGCGCGCTTCCAGCAGGCCCAGAGCCAACTGACCGGTGCCCTGTCGCGGCTGCTGGTGGTCGCCGAGAACTACCCGCAGCTCAAGGCCGACGCGAACTTCCGCGACCTCCAGGCGCAGATCGAGGGCACGGAGAACCGCATTGCCGTGGCGCGGAACCGCTACATCAAGGCCGTGCAGGACTACAACGTGTCCGTGCGCACGTTCCCGAACAATCTCACCGCGATGGTGATGGGCTGGGAGACCAAGGCCAACTTCACCGTCGAGGACGAGAAGGCGATCAGCACGCCGCCGAAGATCGATTTCGGCGCCAAGCCGGCGACCTGATCCTCCCGTGAAACGCCTGCTGGTCCTGTGGGTGGCCGTCCTGTGGACGGTTGTCGCGGTGGCGGCCGACGCCGTGCCGGTGCCGCCGCTTGCAGCGCGCGTCACTGACCTTGCAGATATCCTGCCGGCGGACCAGCGGCAGGCACTGGAAGCCAGGTTGGCGCAGATCGAGTCTGCCAAGGGCACCCAGATCGCGGTGCTGCTGCTGCCGACGACGCAGCCCGAGTCCATCGAGCAGTACGGCATCCGCGTCGCCGAGGCATGGAAGATCGGCCGCAAGGGCACCGACGACGGCGTGATTCTCATCGTCGCCAAGGAGGACCGCCGCGTGCGCATCGAGGTCGGCTACGGTCTCGAAGGTGCGCTCAACGATGCCACGGCATCGCGCATCATCAATGAGCGCATGACGCCGAGGTTCCGCGCGGGCGACTATGTCGGCGGCCTGCGAGACGGCGTCGAGGCAATCGCGGGCGTGGTCGAAGGCGAACCCCTGCCGCCACCGGCCCGGCGGACCGGCGCTTCGTCGTCCGGCGGCGACAATTGGCTGATGTGGATCTTCGGTGCCCTCGTGTTCGCCTCGTTCGCCCGCCGTATTTTCGGCGGCATTGGCGCCTTGATGGCCGCGGGCGCCGCCGGGTTTTTCGCCTTCGTTGCCTTCGGCCTCGCGGCAGCGCTCGGCGTTGCCGTCCTCGTGTTTCTGCTGTCCTTCGCGCCGCCCGGGCTGTTCCTGGGGGGCGGTCGCTTCGGTGGCGGCGGGCGCGGCGGTTTCTCGGGCGGCGGCGGCGGCTTCGGCGGCGGCGGCGCCTCGGGGAGGTGGTGAGCATGGACATCGGCCGCTGGCTTCGCCATCTTCTCGCCCCCCAGTGGTGGGTCCTGCGCGCCTTCGATCGCGCGACGCTGGACGCCATCGAGCACGCAGTGGGGGCATCCGAAAGCCGGCATCACGGCGAATTGCGCTTCGTCGTCGAGGGCGGCCTCCCCGTTGCGCATCTCTGGCGGCGGGCGACGCCGCGCGAACGGGCGCTCGAGTTGTTCTCCGCGCTGCGCGTCTGGGACACCGCCGAGAACAGCGGCATCCTGATCTACGTCCAGATGGCGGACCGCAGCGTGGAGATCGTTGCCGACCGTGGCATTGCTGCCCTCGTCCGACACGATGAATGGGAACGAATCTGCCGCACCATGGAGCAGGCGTTTCGCGGCAGGGATTTTCGGGGCGGGGCGCTGGCGGCGATCGACGCAGCCAGCGCAATCCTGACGCAGCACCTGCCGGCAGAGACGGCCAACCCCGACGAGCTTCCGGATCGACCGCTGGTCGTCTGAGCGGCGAACGGCAGTCTGTGCGCATCATGGTTTACGGGTAATCGCTTTACCCGAGCGGCAGGATGGGCCGATGTTGCGAGGCAACATAGACTGCCGGCGGTGCACATCAAGGATGAGCCCATGCATAGCCCGGGTGCCGCTCGCAAATCTTCCTCCGTCCTTCTCGCCGTGCTGGCGGCCGCATCGCTGTCGGGTCTCGTCGTTCACGAAACCACCGGCGCGGCCACTGTTCACGAGCCGGCGGTCGCCCAACCGATCGCCGAGCCCGCGGCCGTGCTCGAAGCGTCCGTGCCGCCCAGGGCGGCGGCACCGCCTGCTTCGTCGCTGAGCGCAAGGATGCAGCGGGTTCTCGCTCATACGGCGAAACGCTACCGCCTGTCGCCGCTCGCCCTCGAGCCGGCCTTCGTCGCGGCGGAGCACAGCGCGCGCGAACTGGGGCTCGACCCGCTCTTGGTCGTCGCCGTCATCGGCATCGAGTCCGGCTTCAACCCCTTTGCCGAAAGCGTCATGGGCGCCCAAGGCCTGATGCAGATCATTCCGCGTTACCACTCGGACAAGTTGCCGGTGGAAGTCAGGACCGGTGCGGGGGCGGCAACCGCCTTCTTCGATCCGGTGATCAACGTGCGCGTCGGCGTGCGCGCGCTCCATGACTTCATTCGTGATACCGGCGGCCTCGTCGAGGGCCTGCAGTACTTCGCCGGCGCGTCCGACGATCCCGAGGAGGCCTACGCCGAAAAGGTGCTGACCGAGTTCGAGCGCCTCCAGACCCTCGCCAGCGCCGGCCCGACACGCTGACGGAGAGGGAACCCTCAGCCTGCGGCGGCCTTGCGTTCGCTCGCCCAGTCCACGAGGTTCGCGAAGTTGGCCATCGACTGCAGGTGGAAGTAGACCGCTGCCAGCCAGCCGCGGCCGCGCCAATCGAGGAATGTCTTGTCCGGCAAGGCGTTGAACTTCGCCTCGTCGACGACGAGGAATCCGTCCATGCCGAGCCGCTCGCCGTCGGCCAGCGTCACCTCCGCCTTGCGCTCGATCAGCAGTTGCGCTTCGGCGATGGCAGCGGCGAAGCCCGCCATCTGCTGGACCTCGAGGTGCAGGCGCGTCAGGTAGTCGAGCATCTCGTTGACCAGCGGCGACGGCTGGCCGTCGGTGAACAGCGCCTCGCTGCCATGCTGCCGGTCGGGCGAAAAGTGGTCTGCTGCTTCGTCGATGCAGACGACGATATGGCTGCCCTGCGCTTCCGCATATCCGAACGGGTAGCTGCGCAAGTGGTTGGGTACATAGCGTCCCTTGAGCCACTGGCCGTCGTCGCCGACCAGCAGATTGCGCTGCCGCCGCAGGCCGAGCAGGGCGAACGGCTGCGCCGGACTGCCGACGAAGACGATCGGGTAGTCGCGAGCGGCAGGCGCGAAGTCCGACAGCGTGAGCGGCACCATGAGCAGGCTGCGCGCGAAGCCGTAGCCTGCCCGGCGATCGATGCGCAGGTTTTGATGCACGATACGGTCGAGCGCGCGCAGCCGCCCGAAGAATCCATGCGCCGAGACTGATTGCTCCGTCATCGCTACCCTCCCGGTTGGTTCGATGCATTTTAGTCGCGGCCGGGGATATGGCCCCAGGGGCACTGGGCGCGCCATTTGCCGGCCGCCTGCTAGCCCTCTTCGCGCTGCTGATCGTCGCGGCCACCGTTGTCCTGTTCCGCTTCAAGGATCCTCCCGGCGACTCTCGTTACGTCGTCGGGGCAGCGCAGCATGGCATGACGTCCGGGCCGCGGCGCGAGCGGCTACAATAGCCCGCAAGCAATCCAAGGCGAATCAACCCATGCCGGAACTCGGTCCCCGCAAGACGCTGGTCAATCCCGAGCTGCGTCGCCGCGGCATCTACGTGCTGCCGAACCTCCTGACGACGGCGGCGCTGTTTGCAGGTTTCTATGCGATCGTCCAGGCGATGACCGGGCGTTTCGAGCACGCGGCGGTCGCCATCTTCGTCGCCATGGTATTCGACGGTCTCGATGGTCGTGTCGCGCGCATGACGCGCACGCAAAGCGCATTCGGCGCCGAGTACGACTCGCTTTCGGACATGGTGTCCTTCGGCGCCGCGCCTGCGCTGGTGGCCTTCGAGTGGGCCATGAAGGGCATGGGCAAGTGGGGCTGGATCGCGGCCTTCGTCTATTGCGCCGGGGCCGCCCTGCGCCTCGCGCGCTTCAACACCAACATCGAGGTCGTCGACAAGCGCTGGTTCCAGGGCCTGCCCAGCCCGGCAGCGGCGGCGCTGGTGGCGGGCTTCGTCTGGATCGTCAACGACCAGGGCATCGAGGGCGAGGACGTGCGCTGGTTCGCCTTCGCGCTGACCTTGTTCGCCGGCGTCACCATGGTCAGCACGCTGCGCTACTGGAGCGGCAAGGACATCAACCTGCGCCGCAGCGTCCCCTTCATGGCCGTGCCCGCGATCGTGCTCGGCTACGCCCTGGTGTCGAGCTACCCACCCGGCGTGCTGTTCGCGCTGTTCCTCTGCTATGCGCTTTCCGGCTACGTGATGGCTGCATGGCAGCTGATCGCGAAGCGCGGCAAGGGTGTTGCACGCCCTGATTAATCCCGATATATTCGAGCCATGTTTGCGACTACCGCATTTGCCGCCGTCCTTCTCGCCCTCTCGGGCGTGCTTCTCGCCCAGCGTCCGCTGCGCGCCAAGCTGCTTCCGCTGCTGCGCCGCGCGCGCTAGCAGACACTTTCCCCACAATCCGGTTTCAAAAAAGGTCTGACGGCACGACCGGCAGGCTCCATTCGAACGTACTCCACGGGAGACGACCATGAGCAAGCAGCAACTCATCATCTTCGACACCACGCTCCGCGACGGCGAGCAGAGTCCCGGCGCCGCCATGACGCGCGAAGAGAAGCTGCGCATCGCCCGCCAGCTCGAGCGCATGCGCGTCGATGTGATCGAGGCGGGCTTTCCCGCGGCGTCACCCGGCGACTTCGAGGCCGTCAAGGCGATCGCGGAAGCGGTGAAGGAGTCGACGGTCTGCGGCTTGGCGCGCGCCAACGATAACGACGTGCGCCGCGCCGGCGATGCCATCAAGCCGGCGCGCTCCGGTCGCATCCACACCTTCATCGCCACCAGCCCGATCCACATGGAAAAGAAGCTGCGCATGCAGCCGGATCAGGTCATCGAGGCGGCGATTGCCGCCGTCAAGCTCGCACGCCAATACACGGACAACGTCGAGTTCTCCGCCGAAGACGCAGTGCGCTCTGACTTCGACTTCCTCTGCCGCGTCTTCGAGGCAGTCATCAAGGCCGGCGCCACCACGCTCAACGTGCCCGACACCGTGGGCTACAGCATCCCGGAGCAGTGGGGCGAACGCATGCGCAAGCTGATCGAGACCGTGCCGGGGGCCGACAAGGTGGTCTGGTCGACCCATTGCCACAACGACCTCGGCCTCGCCGTCGCCAACTCGCTTTCCGCCGTGCTCGCGGGCGCCCGCCAGGTCGAGTGCACCGTCAACGGCCTCGGCGAGCGCGCCGGCAACGCCTCGCTCGAGGAAATCGTCATGGCGGTGCGCACGCGCGGCGACCTGTTCCAGTGCGATACGCGCATCGACGCGACGCAGATCGTGCCGGCGTCGAAGCTCGTCTCGCAGATCACAGGCTATCCGGTGCAGCCGAACAAGGCGGTCGTCGGCGCCAACGCCTTCGCCCACGAGTCGGGTATCCACCAGGACGGCGTGCTCAAGCATCGCGAGACCTACGAGATCATGCGCGCCGAGGACGTCGGCTGGACGACCAACCGCCTGACGCTCGGCAAGCTTTCGGGCCGCAGCGCATTCAAGACCCGCCTCAAGGAATTGCAGATCGAACTGCCGAGCGAAGAAGCGCTCAACGCCGCCTTCAGCCGCTTCAAGGACCTCGCCGACAAGAAGCGCGAGATCTTCGACGAGGACATCTACGCACTCATCGGTGACGAGACGGTTACGCCCGACAGCGAGCGCTACCGGCTCGTTTCCTCGATGTTCCACTCGGAGACGGGTGAGGCGCCGCTGGCGCGGCTCACGCTTGCGGTGGACGGCGCCGAGAAGGTCGTGGATTCGGTCGGCGGCGGGCCCGTGGACGCCACGTTCAAGGCGATCGAGAAGGTCGCCGCCAGCGGTTCCGACCTGATGCTCTATTCGGTGAACGCCATCACGACGGGAACCGACGCGCAAGGCGAGGTGACCGTGCGGCTATCGCGCAACGGCCGCATCGTGAACGGGCAGGGGTCCGATACCGACATCATCGTCGCGTCGGCCAAGGCCTACATCAACGCGCTGAACAAACTCGAATCGGGCGCGGATCGCGTAAATCCCCAAGTCTGAGGTAGACTCCCGCCCCGCCACCTTGCATACGTGGCGAACACCACGGCGCGCCTGGCCCGCGCGGCAAATGACGTTCAATTGCGCCGGGTCCCCGCGCGCCGCGCTTCCGGTGCGGCAAGTTTTGGGGGATCTCAATGAATCATCCCGAGGGGCCAAGCCGCCGCTCCTTTGCTCTCGCCGACCACATGCTCGACGCCGCAGCGACCTATTCGCTGCGCGACGGGCGTTTCCATTACATCAACGATGCGGCCGAGCGGATCTTCGGCGTCGGTCGGGAGGCGATGCTTGCCGACCCGCGGATCGTCAACGAGTGCGTAGTGGAGGAAGACCGGCCGGCCTTCGCCGCCTTCCTGCGGCAGGCAGACGCGGAGGGGGCGGCGACCGCGGAATTCCGTATCCGCCGCCCGGACGGCCAGTTGCGCTGGCTGGCTGCTCGTGCTTTCCCCGTCGACGGCAGCGGCGAACCGATGCGTGCCGCCATCTGCGAGGACATCACCGAACGCAAAAGCATCGAGCAGGCGTTGCGCGAGAGCGAGCAGCGTTTCCGCCTCGTTGCCGAGAACATCGAGGAAGTGTTCTGGATCTTCGCCCCGGACGGCACGCAAATCCACTACGTCAGCCCGGCGTACGAGCGCATTTGGGGACGGCCGGCGGAAGAACTCTACGCCTCGCCGTTCAGGTGGATGCAGGCCGTTCATCCGGATGACCAGCTGAAGGTCCTCGAGGCCGTGACGCTGCATCAGGCCGAGCGGCCGCTGGAGACGCAGTTCCGCATCGTGCGCGGCAACGGCGAGGTCTGCCACATTCGCCACCGATCGGCGCCGATTCGGGACACCACGGGTAGCGTCGTCCAGGTGGTGGGGATGACGGAAGACGTGACCGAGCAGAAACGCCTCGAACGCCAGGCCGAGGAATCGGCGCGTGCTCAGCGCGATGCGTTGGTGCGCGAGGTTCATCATCGCATCAAGAACAACCTGCAGGGCGTTACTGGCATGTTGCGGAACTATGCCAACCAGCATCCGGAAGTCGTCGCCGTCATCAACGAGGCGATCGCCCAAGTGCAGGCGGTGGCAATCATCTATGGTTTGCAGGGCCGCCCCGGGGCGGTGCGCGTCGAACTCGTCGACCTGCTCAAGGAAGTGCTGTCGGGCATCGGCCAGTTGATGCACGCTGGCATCGAGTTTCGCGACGAGAGCCAGAGCCTCGGCTACAAGGTCGTCGTCAACGAACTCGAGGCGGTGCCGGTTGCGCTGGTGCTGAACGAGGTCGTCTTCAATGCGCTCAAGCACGGCAACGCCCGGCAGACGCCAGTCATCGACCTGCGCATCGACATCGCGCGCGAGCGCGTCGTGTTGTCGGTGACCAACGGCGGACACTTGCCGGATCGCCGCAAGCGGCCCCCGCAGGGCAGCGGCAGCGGACTGCAGCTGATCCGTTCGTTGCTGCCGCGCCGCGGCGCCCATTTCGACTTGGCGAACGGGACGGAGGGCGTCATCGCCCGCCTGACCCTGGAGCCTCCAATCGTAACTCTCAAGTGCTAGGAAACACACCATGACCGACACAATCAACGAAAGCAAGCAACTACTGCTGCTGGACGACGACCGCCTGGTGCAGGCGACGTTGGGCGAGGGCCTGCGCCAGGCCGGCTACCGCGTTCAGACGGCATCTTCGGTCGAGGAGGCCGAAGAGGTGCTCGCCGGCGGCGGCATCGACCTGGCGATCCTCGACGTGCGCATGCCGGGCCTGACCGGCATCGACCTCGCGCGCCGGCTGCATGCGGCGAACAGCGAAGTGCCGTTCATCTTCCTCACCGCATACAGCGACGAAGAACTCGTCGAGCAGGCTTCCGAAGCCGGCGCAATGGGCTACGTCGTCAAGCCGGCCGACCCGGATCGCCTGGTGCCGGCCATCGAAGCCGCCTTCGCGCGCGCCCAGGATGCCCGCAAGCTGCGTGAGACGGGGCGCCAGTTGCAAAGCGCGCTCGACGCCGACCGCGACGTCTCGCTGGCGATCGGCATCATCATGGAGCGCCGCCGCCTCGGGCGTCAGGAGTCTTTCGAGCTCCTGCGCGGGCAGGCGCGCACGGAGCGTCGCAAGCTGGTGGACCTGGCGCGCGAGGTGGTGCTAGCAGTCGAAAAACTGAATCTCGTGGGCACGGCGCCGGTCGTGGAGACGAAACGCCGTCCCGAGGCCCGCGAGGTGAGGCGCGAAAAGGCCTGAAGTGAGGCACTAAACCGGCTCAATCCGCTTGCCGTACGGCGGTGAGCCGGCATATGCTCGCTTCTCGGCCATGTGGCCGGGACAGGCCGGCGGTGCAATGCCGCCGCAGCGAGTGAAGGGGTCTTCATGGGCGTCGAGATCACGAAGAGTCCGCACGACGGCGGGCTGAGCATCACGGTGAGCGGCGAGTTCGGTTTCGAGACCGCGCGCGAATTGCTGCTCGTCGGCAAGGCGCGCTGGCAGGAAGGTGCGCGCCAGATCCGCGTCAACCTCAGCGGCGTGACCGGACTGAGCTCGAGCGGCGTGGGAACGCTGATCCTGCTGTCGGAGCTTGCCGGCGATGACCGCTTCGAGATTGTCCTCGACCACTGCTCGGAAGACGTCCGGCAACTGTTCTCGTCAGGGATCCTGGATAGCTACTTCAAGCAGCGGCCTAGCTAGGCGGCGGCCACTTCGACGCGGTTGCGGCCGTTGGCCTTGGCGCGATACAGGGCAGTATCGGCAGTCTCGATGAGGCCTTCCAGGTCGCCGTCGGTTCCGAGCGGCGCGACGCCGCAGGAAACGGTGACATGCTCGACGCCGCCGTCGGTCAGCGCGGACAGCGACATCTTCTCGACCGCGATCCGCAGGCGCTCGGCGATGCGCAGGCCTTCGTCGGTGGCGGTATTGGGCAAAAGTATGGCGAACTCCTCGCCGCCGTAGCGGGCGATGAGGTCGGGGGAACGAACGCTCTCGGCGAGGCAGCGCGCGACGCTGCGCAGCACGGCGTCGCCGGTCAGGTGGCCCTGCTCGTCGTTGAGGCGCTTGAAGTGGTCGATGTCGGCCATCACCATGCACAGCGGCGAGTGGTCCTGCTCGCAGCGCCGGATCGCGCGCGGGAAGGCGTCGATCAGCCAGCGGCGGTTGTGCAGCCCGGTCAGCGCGTCGACGCTCGCCGCCTGCTCGAACTCGAGGCTGCGGCTGGCCGTCATCACCAGCGCGAGGTTGTCCTTGCGCATGCGCCCGGACAGCGTCGCCAGCAGGTTGCGGGCGAAGCCATGCGAGCGGTCGATCAGCGCCCAGAGAATGGTTTGCGGGATGACCATCACCTCGCTGTCGGTCGCGGCAATGACCAGCGCCGACACGCCCTCCCCATCGATCAGCGACATCTCGCCGGCGCACTCGCCGACGCCGAGGACGCTGTGCGCGGGCAGGTCGCGCTCCGACAGGTAGACGCGAAGCTCGCCGCTGAGGACGACGTAGAGGCAGTCGTTCTCGCTGCCCGGCTCGAGCAGGGTATCGCCCGCGGCGACGACCACGCGCGCGCAGTCGTCGAGCAGATGCTCGACGGTGGCGATGTCGATGCGGGCAAATATGCCGTTGCTCGACAGGCGGTCGCGAAGTGCGGATTCCATGAGTCCCTCCCCGAGTATGGCGAGAGTGTAGCCGACACGCCGCGCGCAAGGCGGCATTCGGTCGCCGACGGGCGGTCCGCAGGCATCAGTGCGGCCTGAAACCCCGGTCTGGCGCGGGTCTTGCGGTAGAATCCGCATCTTTGCAAGCAGGCAGCACCGCGAATGAAGCACATCGTCGACGACGTCCGCATCAAGGAGATCAAGGAACTTTCCCCGCCCGGCCACCTGCTGCGGGAGTTCCCGGCGACCGAGCCGGCGGCGACGACGACGTTTGGCGCGCGCGCCGCGATCCACCGCATCCTGCACGGCGCCGACGACCGGCTCGTCGTCGTCGTCGGTCCCTGCTCGATCCACGACTTCGACAGCGCCATGGAATACGCGCGCCGGCTCAAGGCCGAGCGCGATCGCCTCGACGCCGACCTGCTGGTCCTGATGCGCGTGTACTTCGAGAAGCCGCGCACGACGGTCGGCTGGAAGGGCCTGATCAACGACCCGCGCCTCGACGGCAGCTTCAAGATCAACGAGGGACTGCGCCTTGCACGCAAGCTGCTGTGGGAGATCAACGAGCTCGGGTTGCCTTGCGCGACCGAATTCCTCGATACCATCACGCCGCAATACACGGCCGACCTGATTTCCTGGGGCGCCATTGGCGCGCGCACCACCGAGTCGCAGGTGCATCGCGAGCTGGCCTCCGGGCTGTCGTGCCCGGTCGGCTTCAAGAACGGCACCGACGGCAACATCAGGATCGCCGTCGACGCCATCAAGGCGGCGGCCAGCCCCCACCACTTCCTTTCCGTGACCAAGGCCGGCCACTCGGCCATCGTGTCGACCAACGGCAACGAGGACTGTCACGTCATTTTGCGCGGCGGCAAGCACGTCAATTACGAGGCGCCAGCCGTCGATGCCGCCTGCCAGGAACTCGCCAAGGCCGGGCTGGCCGCGCGCGTCATGGTCGACTTCTCGCACGCCAACAGCCGCAAGGACTTCAAGCGCCAGGTCGAAGTCGCGCAGGACGTTTCGAACCAACTTGCCGCCGGTGAAGACCGCATCTTCGGCGTCATGGTCGAGTCGCACCTGAAGGAGGGCCGCCAGGACCTGACGCCGGGCAAGCCGCTGCAGCCCGGCGTTTCGATCACCGACGCCTGCCTGGGCTGGGAAGACACGGTCGCCGTGCTCGACCTGCTCGCCGACGCCGTGCGCCGGCGGCGGCTGCAACTGGCCGAGCGCTGATCTTGCCGGCAGGCGCCTGACATCCGACGATGAACCAGGCCGTCCACCCGCACCGGCTGCTCCTCTTCTCGCTGCTCGCGACGCTCGCCTTCCGCTTCTGGTTGGCGACGGCGATGCCGATTACCGGCGACGAGGCCTACTTCATCGAATGGGGCCGCAGGCCCGACTGGGGTTTCTACGACCATCCGCCGATGATCGGCTGGTGGCTGGCGGCGCTGTTGGCCGTTTCGGACGCCGAATGGTGGCTGCGCTTGCCGAGCGTGCTGCAGCCGGCGCTGCTGGCGCTGGCCGCTGGAGCGACGGTCGGGCGCCTGTGGCCCGAACTCGAGGAGGACCGCCGCTGGTGGGCGGCGCTGCTGGTCCTGCTGGCGCCGGTGAACGTCTGGAACGTCTTCGTCACCACGGACACGGCACTCGTCTACTTCGCCGTGCTGTCGGGGCTGGCCTGGATTCGTGCCGCCGAAGACGACGCGCCCGGCTGGTACCTCGTCGCCGGCATCCTCCTGGCTGGCGCCGTCCTCTCGAAGTACTTCGCCGCACTGCTCGGCTTCGCCTACCTCGTCGACGTGCTCGTGCGGCGCACGCCGGGCGCCTGGGGGGGCCTCGCCATTGCCTATGCCTGTACGCTGCCGGCGCTGGCACTGATGGCATGGTGGAACGCCGGCCACTGTTGGCCGAACTACATGTTCAACTTCGTCAATCGACACGAAGGTGCCGGCCTGTCGTGGAAGACGCCGTTGCTCTACGTGGCCACGCTCGCCTACGTGCTCTCGCCGCCGGTGCTGTGGTTGCTCGTCGCGCGCGGCGGTGGCGTCCTGACCGGCGGCTGCCGCTCGCTGGTGGCGCTCTCGGCGGCGCCTTTCGCGCTGTTCGGACTGCTGTCGCTGGTGAAGACCGTCGGCCTGCACTGGCTGCTCGCCTTCGTGCCCTTCGCGCTGCTGCCGCTGGCACGTCGGCTCGCGCTGCCCGAGCTGCGCAAGCTCGGTGCCTTCTTCGCTGCCTTCGCGGCGCTGCACGTGGCGGTGGCCATCGTCGTCGCGCGCTTGCCGCTCGAGACCTGGCGCAGCCTGCGCGCCTACGACGGCATCGTCCTCACCTTCGACGCGCAGGCGCTGCTCGACCATCTCAAGCCCTATGAGCACGACTACGCCTTCGCCAGCGACGGCTACTCGAACGCCGTCACGCTCGGCTACAACGCGCGCCGCTATTTCTTCGTCTTCGGCGAGGCGTCGAGCCACGCTCGCCACGATGACATCCTGACGGACTTCCGCAGCCTCGCAGGGCGCAACATCCTGGTGCTGCGCAAGAGCGAGCCGAACCCGGCCGACTACCAGCGCTATTTCCGCGAGATCGAGGTCCGTGAATTCACGCAGCGCCAGACGCGCTTCTGGATCGTGCTCGGCCGCGGCTTCGACTACGAGGCCTATCGCGAGGGCGTGCTGAGGCCCGTGAAGGAAAAGTACTACGCGACCCCGCGCGGGCTGCCGCAGACGGGCTGCTATTTCTGCGAACGCTATTTCCCGGGCGAGCCATGCCGCCGTTGATCAGGCTCCTCCGGCCGCACCAGTGGCTGAAGAACGGCTTCGTTTTCGTCGGCCTGCTGTTCGGTCACGCCTGGAGCGATCCGGCGCTGGTGCAGGCGGCGCTCCTGGCCTTTGCCGCCTTCTGCCTGCTGTCGTCGGCGGTCTACGTGTTCAACGACATCGTCGATCGCGAGCAGGACAGCCGCCATCCCGAGAAGAGGAATCGCCCGATCGCCAGCGGCGCCGTGGGCATTCCGGCCGCCGCCGTGCTGGGGGCCGTCTGCCTCGTCGGCGGATTGGTGCTGGCCTTCGTCGCCAGTGCGGCGCCGTGGATATTCGTCGCCTATCTGGCGCTCAACGCCGCCTACAGCCTGGGTTTGAAGCATGTCGTGATCCTCGACGTCTTCATCATCGCTGCCGGCTTCATGCTGCGCATCCTCGCCGGCACGATCGGCGTCGGCATCGCGCCGACGCACTGGCTGCTGCTGTGCGGCCTGATGCTGACGTTGTTCCTCGGCTTCGCCAAGCGCCGGGCGGAACTCGAGGCGCTGTCCGCCGACGGTGCCAGTCACCGTCGCGTGCTCGAGCATTACACGCCGCGGATGCTCGACCAGTTCATCGTCCTCGCCGCGACGGGCACCGTCGTCTCGTATGCGCTTTACACGGTGAGCCCGGAGACGATCGCCTTGCACGGCACGCCCTGGTTGATCGCCAGCGTGCCCTTCGTCCTCTACGGCCTTCTGCGCTACCTGTTCCTGCTGCACCGGCGCGGCGGCGGCGGCGACCCGGCACGCGAACTGCTGCGCGATGTTCACCTGCTGGCGTCGTTCGCCGGGTGGCTGGCGGTTGTGGTGGCGATGCTCGCGTAGCTTCGGTTCCCGTCCCCAGGGCGGTGAGCTCGGGACGCTGCGGTGCTCTGCTGCGCTCCGTGTCCTCCGTCGTCGGCCTGCGGCCGCCGTCTCCCCCTAATACCTACGCGCAGCAGAGCACCCCATCGTCCCGAGCGGTGACGCCTTGCCTTTTTGGCGGCCGAAAAACCACCGGCGTATCCAGCCAAGGATGGTGGGTGTCCGATTCCGTAAGTAGAGGGGGAGGACCGTGCGGAGCACGGTCCGGAGGACATGGAGGAATCGGACACCCGCCGTCCTTGGCGGGCGACAGACGTCCAAAAACCAGCCTAAACCTTGAACCGCCCCACGAGTCCATCGAGCCGGTCGGCCAGTTCGGTCAGTTGCCGCGCGTCGGCCGAGGTCTCGTCGATGGCCTGGCGGTTGGCGTCGGCCGTCGCCGCGACGCCCTGAACGTTGCGCGCGATGGCCTCGCCGGCTACGCGCTCCTCCTCGGTCGACTGGACGATTTCCTCGACGCGCCGCTGTGCTGCGGCGGTGCCGGCACTGATGCTTTGCAGCGATTCCGCCGCGGCGGCCGACAGGGAGACGACTTCCTCGAGCCGGTCGCTGCTGGCGTGCATGCCGGTAACGGCTTCGTCCGTATCGCGCTGGATCGCCTCGATCTTGGTCGAGATGTCGACCGTCGCGGTCCCGGTGCGCTCGGCGAGCTTCCTGACCTCGTCGGCGACGACGGCGAAGCCGCGACCCTGCTCGCCGGCGCGCGCCGCCTCGATGGCGGCGTTGAGCGCCAGCAGGTTGGTCTGGTCGGCGATCTCGCGGATGACGTCGACGATGCCGCCGATCTCGCGCGACCGCGCGCCGAGCTCCTCGATGCGGCGCGAGTTTTCCGTCACGCCGGCGGCAAGAACGTGGATCTGCTCGGAGACGTCGCGCACGACGCGTGCGCCGTCCTCGGCCAGCACGCCGGCCTCCTTCGCTTCGTCGGCGGTCGCGCGGGCGCGGGCGCCGACCTGCCCGATGCTGGCGGTGATCTCGTCGACCGCACTTGCTGTCGCGACCAGCATGCCGCCCTGGTCGCGCGAGCCCTTGCTGACCTTGTCGCTGGCATCGATCAGCCGGCCGGCGCTGGCGCCGAGCTGTTCCACGACGTCGCGGATCTCGGCGATGATGTCGCGCAGCTTGGCGGCGAAACGGTTGAAGGCGGCGCAGGTCTCGCCGATCTCGTCGGTGGTGTCGTCGCGTAGCCGGAAGGCCAGGTCGCCCTGGCCGCCGGCAAGCTCGGCCATCGAGTCGCGCAGCCGGTCGAGGTGGGCGAGTTTGCTGAACAGCAGCGTCACCATGACGATCGAGACGACGATGATGGCGACGAACAGGCCGATGTAGCCGAGCATCTGGATGAAGCGCAACTGCGCGGTCTGCTCGGCCTCCTGGTTGCTGACGTGCGAGTAGGCGTCGGAGATGCGCAGGATGGTGTCGATGGCCGCCGTCGAGCGCTCGATCCACTGTGCGCTGGTGAGGCTGTAATGCCGCTCGCCGGCCGCCGTCGCGGCGGTCGCCTCGCGGTAGATGTCCGCGCGCACGCGCTCGAAGTCGCCGAGGAAGTGCTTTTCCATTTTCCCGATCGCCGCGCGGATCTCCGCCGGCGTGTCGCCGACGTCCTTGATGAAGCGGATTTCGGCCAGGCTCGCGTCGACGTTCTGGCGGAAGGCGCGCAGGCGCTGGAGCACCTCCGGCGCGGCCGGCGCGTTGCTGTTGATCAGCGCCGCGACGTTGGCGCGCTCGAGTCCGGCGTTCTCGGATGCCTGCCAGATCGCGTGCTTGGCGGTCAGGTTCGGATAGGTGATGCGCGGCGGGAAGGCCTCGCCGCCGAAGGCCGCGATGCGCATGCGCGCGCCGGCGACGATGAGGCGCGTCATGACCGGTATCCACTCGGCGGCGCCGATGTCGCGCTCGGCCTTGGCGAGGCTGGTATCGACGCGCTGGCGGGCGGCGCCGAGCTCCCGATAGGCGTCGTCAGCCGCCTTGCGCGCCGCCGCCGAGGCGGGGATGACCAGCCCCTTCCGCTCGAGTTCGGTGGCAGTGTCGAAGGCCTTGCGCCAGAGTCCGTCGCTCTTGGCGCGCAGGACAACGAGCCGCTGGCGTGCGTCGTCGGGTGCCGGGCCGCTGGCCGACAGCAGGCTCGCCGTGACGCCGCGTTCGAGCGCCTGCAGGCCGGCGGCCGCGATGATGTCGTCGGCCATGGCGTTGGCTGCGATGGTGGTGCGCACCATCGTGTAGTTGCGCCAGTTGTCCCACGCGTAGTAGCCGGCGATCCAGACCAGCAGCGCCGGCGCGCCGAGGCTGGTCAGCAGGATGAAGCGAAACTTCAGGTTGTTGAGCTGACCGAGCATTTGCGATCCTTCACCGTTGGACGTTCCGCTTCTCGCGCGCGGCATATTAACCCGGCATCGATCGGTGTCAGAAGTGCAGTTCGAACCGCAAACCCCCCGCTATTCCCGCCTTGTGCAGCACGATGCGCGCGCCGTGAAGGTCGGCGATGCGGCTCACGATGGAGAGGCCGAGGCCGCTGCCCTCGATCTCCTGTCCCGCGAGCCGGTGGAAGCGCTCGAATACGCGCTGGCGTTCGCCTTCGGGGATCCCCGGGCCGCTGTCGGTGACGCTCAGCGTCGTTCCGGTCGCGTCCGCCGCCACCATTACGACGACACGACCGCCTGGCGGCGTGTAACGGATCGCGTTGTCGACGAGGTTGCGCAGCAGGAGGCGCAACAACCCGGCGTCGCCTGGCACCGTCGCCGGTGCGGCGTCCAGCTCGAGCGCGATGTCCTTGGCGAGCGCCTGGGCGCCGTGGTCGGCGCAGACCTCCTCGGCGAGCCGGTCGAGCGCCACGGACTGTGCCGACGGTACGGCGTGTTCGCTGTCGACGCGCGCCAGCGTCAGCAACTGGTCGACGAGCCGCGCGGCGCGCAGCGTGCCGGCCGCAAGCTGGTCGAGCGCATGGCTGCGCTCGGCCTCGTCGCGCGCTCGCGCCGCGACCTGCGCCTGCGCGGCGAGCGCCGCCAGCGGCGTGCGCAGTTCATGCGCTGCGTCGGCGGTGAACTGCCGTTCCGATTCGAGCGCCGCCTCGACGCGCGCGAACAGGCCGTTGATGGCCTCGACGAGTGGCCGGATTTCCTCGGGCGCCGCTGTCGGTACCACCGGGGTCAGGCGCGTCGGCTCGCGCCCCGCAATGTCGCGCGCGACCTCGCCGAGCGGCGCCAGCCCGCGCCGCGTCGCGAGCCAGATCCAGGCGCCGAGCAGCGGCAGGCCGAACAGCGCCGGCGCCAGCAGGCGCCAGGCGATGTGGCCGACGAGTTCGTCGCGCACATGGTGGTTCTCGCCGACTTCGACGCGCAGCTTGCGCTTCCTGTCCCACTGGCTGTAGTAGCGCCAGCGCCCGTGTTTGCCGTCGCCTTCGACGACCTCGGAAAACCCCTCGGCCGTCGCCATGGGAGTCGCCGGCGCGTCGGCGGAGCGCAGCAGCAACTCGCCGTGACGCGTCCATACTTGGAAGCGCAGGCGCTTCTGGTATTTGTGCCCGATCGCGCCTTCCTCGGCGATGTCGTCATCGTCGTCCGCTTCGGCGGCGAGCGCCAGCAGCGTCTGGGCGACCTGCACGAGCTGCGCGTCGAGCAGTTCATCGACCTCGTGGTGGGCATCGACGTAGCTGAATGCCAGCGTCACCAGCCAGGCGGCCGAGACGCCGCCCAGCAGCAGGAGCGTCAGCCGGCGCCGCAGCGAAAACCACTTCGTCATTTCGTGATCGTGTAGCCGACGCCGCGCAGCGTCCGGATCAGGTCGGCGCCGAACTTGCGGCGCAGGTGGTGGATGTGCACCTCGAGCGCGTTGCTGTCGGGCTCTTCGTTCCAGCCGTAGATCGACTGCTCGAGCTGGCTGCGGCTCATGACGCGGCCGGCGTTGGCAAGCAGCGCATGCAGGACGGCGAACTCGCGTGCCGAGAGCTCGACTTCGCGGCCGTCTATCTCCACGCGGTGGGCCGCCGGGTCGAGCACCAGGGCGCCGTGGCGCAAGGCCGGCTCGGCGCGGCCGCTGGCGCGGCGCAGCAGCGCGCGTACGCGCGCCGCGAGTTCGTCGAGGTCGACCGGCTTGACGAGGTAGTCGTCGGCGCCGCCGTCGAGGCCGGCGATCTTGTCGGCCGTGGCGTCGCGTGCCGTCAGGATCAGCACCGGTAGGGCGAGCCCGTCGGCGCGGATGCGGCGCAACACCTCCATGCCCGAGCGCTTCGGCAAGCCGAGGTCGAGCACCATGACGTCGAACCGCTCGCCGGCGAGGGCGGCGAGCGCCGCTTCGCCGTCCTTCAGCCAGTCGACGGCGAAGCCGTGCTGGCGAAGGCCGGCGGCGAGACCGTCGCCGAGCAGGGGGTCGTCTTCGACGAGCAGGATGCGCATGTCAGATCCGGTTGGACGTGGCGGAGGATGCTAGCGCGGAACCCGAATGTCGTGCTCGTCGAAGCGGCCCTTCTCGGCGGCCGGATGGCAGGCCGCGCAATTGGCTGCGCTGCCGACCGACTTGCGTTGCCAGACGTCGGCACGCACCTCGTCGTGCTTGCGCACGAACCAGGGCGTCTCGCTGATGCGCAGCGGCGTCTTCCCGTGCGGGATCGAGGCCGCGATCTTGCGGCCGCGCTTCGCGCCGCCGCGGTCCGCGGCATTGGCGGTGAGGAAGCCCTCGATCTGTCTGGCGGTGGCCGCATCGAGGCCGGCGTTCTCGCCGAAGTGATGGTCGAGGTCGGCCATCATCCGGCGCCACGAGCGTTCCGGCAGGAAGGCCGGATGGTAGGCGAGGTGGCAACTGCCGCACTCCTCGCGCCAGGGAGCGTTGTCGACCGTCGGCAGGCTGGAGCCGCCGCTGGCGAAGAGCCAGCCGGAAACGCCGACGCCGGCCAGCAGGGTGACGATCTTCGGAAAGTGTTTGCGCATGGAGGTCTCCTCAGCGAATCGAAATCAGCCAGGCCGCGAAGTCGGCCTTTTCGGCGGGTGTGCAGGCCCGGCCGAGCACGTCCTTGCAATTGCGGCCGAACCACTTCTCGGCCTTTGCGGCTTCCGCCAGGCGCTCGGGGTTCGCGGCCGGCGCCAGCGGCGCGATCGCCTTGTGGGCACGCGTGCGGCCTTCCTTGCGCGGATCGGCGGTGTGGCAGGTCGCGCAGGCGACCGGACCCTTGTCGCCGGCATGCTCGCGACGGAACATGGCCTCGCCGCGCGTGGGGGACGGCGAGAAACCGGCCTCGGCCTTGCGCGCCTCGGCGACGTAGCCTTGCAGCAACTGGTCCGGCGTGGCGGCGGAGGAGGTGCCGGCGGCGATCAGCGCCAGCAGGGGAAGGGTCTTACGCATGGTGGATCTCCTTCTGGGGATGCGGGGCGCCGCCGACCATCGCGTGGCCGACCGGC
>Ga0075012_10000218_pt1 | contig 61806 bp, 53 predicted proteins | sample All_14_2_FD_71474 | JGI IMG/M metagenome (GOLD analysis project Ga0075012, IMG submission 71474) | Freshwater microbial communities in response to fracking from Pennsylvania, USA - Allegheny Zone_MetaG_DW_15 | ecosystem: Environmental > Aquatic > Deep subsurface > Groundwater > Drilled... | reverse complement strand
CGTCAACACGGGGAACACGTCGATGAATAAGATCAAGGTCGCCAATCCCATCGTCGAGCTCGACGGCGACGAGATGACCCGCATCATCTGGAAGTTCATTAAGGACAAGCTGATCCTGCCCTATCTGGACGTGGATCTGAAGTACTACGACCTGGGCGTCGAGTACCGCGACGAAACCAATGACCAAGTCACCATCGATGCCGCCGAAGCCATCAAGAAGTACGGCGTCGGCGTCAAGTGCGCCACCATCACCCCCGATGAAGCGCGCGTGAAGGAATTCAACCTCAAGAAGATGTGGAAGTCGCCCAACGGCACCATCCGCAACATCCTTGACGGCACCGTGTTCCGCGAGCCGATCATCTGCCAGAACGTGCCGCGCCTGGTTCCCGGCTGGACCAAGCCCATCGTCATCGGTCGTCATGCTTTCGGCGACCAGTATCGCGCCACCGATTTCAAGGTGCCCGGCCCCGGCATCCTGACCATGAAGTTCGTCGGCGAGGACGGTCAGGTCATCGAACACGAAGTGTTCAACTTCCCCAGCTCGGGCGTTGCCATGGGCATGTACAACCTGGATGAATCCATCCGTGGTTTCGCCCGCGCCTGCATGAATTACGGCTTGGCCAAGAAGTGGCCGGTCTACCTGTCGACCAAGAACACCATTCTCAAGGCCTATGACGGTCGCTTCAAGGACATCTTCCAGGAAGTGTACGAGAAGGAATTCAAGGCCGAGTTCGACAAGTACGGCATGACCTACGAACACCGCCTGATCGACGACATGGTCGCGTCGGCCCTGAAGTGGTCGGGTGAATTCGTCTGGGCCTGCAAGAACTATGACGGCGACGTCCAGTCCGACACCGTCGCCCAGGGCTTCGGCTCGTTGGGCCTGATGACCTCGGTCCTGCTGTCCCCCGATGGCAAGACCGTCGAGGCCGAAGCCGCCCACGGTACCGTGACCCGTCACTACCGCGAGCACCAGAAGGGCAAGGAAACCTCGACCAACCCCATCGCCTCGATCTTCGCCTGGACCCGCGGCTTGCTGTACCGCGCCCAGTTCGACAACACTCCCGAGGTGGCCAAGTTCGCCACCGCCTTGGAGGAAGTCTGCGTCGAGACGGTGGAAGCCGGCTTCATGACCAAGGATCTGGCCATCCTGATCGGCCCCGATCAGCCCTGGCTGACCACCACCCAGTTCCTGGACAAGCTGGACGAAAACCTGAAGAAGAAGATGGGCGTCGCCTGACACCCATCCGATCCTCGGTGATCAACGAAACCCCGCCGGATGCATCCGGCGGGGTTTTTGTTTGGGAACAACGAGAAGCCCCAGGGGCGGAACCCGCCCAGAAAGGCATCGTTTGGGGAAGATCAGAACTTCAGCTCGAGCCCTGCGCCGAAATGCAGGCCGGAATTGACCTTGCTGGCCTCGTCCTCGCCCCGGCTGGCGGCGGCGAAGCCGCCCATGGAAAACGACGGGGTGACGTCGTGGGTGAAGGACAGCGACAACGACAGATCGTTGGCGGCGCCCAAAGAGCCCACCGATACCCCCATCTGCGCCGGATTCAGGCTGAAGGCGCCCGACTGGGTCCATTGATAGCCCAAGGACAGGGCGGCGATGCCATCGACGCCCAAGGGCGAAACCATCTGGCTGGCGGTGAAATCGGCGGTGCCGACACCACCGCCCGAGACCAACGAGGTCGACAGACGCAACCAATCACCGGAATAGGCGGTGTAGCCGCCCACCACCATGCCGTCACCCCCGGCAAGAGACAGTCCGGGGGTGGAGGCGACCGGGGCCGACAGCGTGCCCAGGCTGAATCCGCCCAAGGAATAGACCGCCACCCGGTTTTCATCGGCCAAGCTGGGGAGTGCCGGCGAATTGCCGCCAGGGACCAGACGCGGACGCACAGCATCACCACCCCATGCGGGGGTGGCGGCGAGCAGACACAACATCAAGGCGGCAGTGCTACGGATCATCGGCTTTCGGCAATGCAACATTTGTCAGGGACTCATATAATGTCCCCAGGCCCGCTGCAAAGGCCTTGATTGCGAATCCGAGTCAAATGAATCCAAGCGTTGCGTCTGCGCAACAGTGCTATTCCGTCTCGGGCTTCTTGTCCCGCTCGGGCACCAGACGCAGGGCGGCGCGGCTGGCGAAGGCGGCCAGACGGGCCTGGACCTTGCGGTTGACGGTGCCGGTGGGGTAGCGGCCCTGGGCATCGGCCTCGCCCGCCGGCACTCCGGTCAGCACTTCGATGCCCTGATCCACATGGTCGATGGCATAAATGGCGAAGCGGCCCTGGCGGCAGGCCTCGACCACATCAGCGCGCAGCATCAGATGGGCGACGTTGCTGGCCGGAATCAGCACCCCCTGGCTGCCGCTCAGGCCGCGCGCCGCGCACAGGTCGAAGAAGCCTTCGATCTTTTCGTTGACGCCGCCGATGGCCTGCACCCGTCCGAACTGGTCAACCGAACCGGTCACCGCCAGATCCTGGCGGATGGGCAGATCGGCCAGCGCCGACAGCAGCACGTACAATTCGGTGGACGAGGCGGAATCGCCGTCGATGCCGCCATAGGATTGCTCGAACACCAGCGACGCCGACAGCGACAGCGGCTCGTGCGCACCGAAACGGGCGGCCAAGAAGCCCGACAGGATCAGCACGCCCTTGCCGTGCAACGGTCCGCCCAGATCGACCTCGCGCTCGATGTCGATGACGTCGCCCTTGCCGGCATGGATGCGCGCGGTGATGCGGACGGGATGACCAAAGGCGAAATTACCCAGTTGCAGCACCGCCAAGGCATTGATCTGGCCGATTTCGGCGCCATCGGTGGCGACGTGGATGATGCCGCGCTGGATTTCCTCCTGCACGTTCTCACGCACCCGATCTTGGCGGCGAATGGCAGCATCGATGGCCTGTTGCACGTGGGCGGCGGCGATTTGTCTGGCACTGGCGGCATGAGCCCAATGATCGGCCTCGCGCACCAGATCGGCCAGCGAGGCCATGTGGGTGGACAGTTTCTCCGCATCCTCGACCAGACGCGAAGCCTGCTCGATCACCCGGGCCATGCCGCTGCGATCAAGCGGTAACAGGCCTTCCTTGCGCACCAGAGCCGCCACCGAGCGCGACAATTCCAGCACCGCCCGGGGCGAACGGTCCATGCGCCAATCGAAATCGGCGGCCACCTTGAACAACTCGGAAAATTCCGGGTCATGGTGGGACAGCAGGTAATACAGCATGGGGTCGCCGATCAGCACCACCTTGATATCCAAGGGGATGGGCTCGGGCTCCAGGCTGAAGGTGGAGAACAGCCCCATGGACTGGCCGGGGCTTTCGATGCGAATTTCGCGCGCCTTCAGCGCCCGTTTCAGGTCTTCCCAGGCGAACGGGTTCATCAACAGTTTGCGCGCATCCATGACCAGGAAGCCGCCATTGGCCTTGTGCAGCGAACCGGCGCGGATCAGGTTGAAATCGGTGATCAGGGCACCGTACTGGGCCAGATGCTCGACCCGACCGATCAGATTGGGCTGGGTCGGATAATCCTCATAGACCACCGGCGCGCCCTGGGCCTGGGCATTGTCCACCAGCACGTTGACGCGGTAGCGGCGGAATGAATCCCCCCCCAGGGCACGGCGTATCTTCGACCGCTCATCCTCGCCCAGGAAGTCGCCCACATTGGCGGCGACATCCGCCGACACCGCCTGCAAATAAGTCTGCACCTGCGGCAGATCGGTGTATTTGGCGGTCAGTTCTTCCAGCAGATGGTCGATGGCGAAGGCGACCACGTCGTGATCCAGGGCACGCAGGCGGGCCCGGGTTTCGCGCTCCCATTTGGGTACCTGCTTGATGGTCGCTTCCAGCTTTTCCTGCAACGCCGCCATGTCGGCCTTGAAGCGATCCTGGGCATCGTCGGGCAGCTTCTTGAACTCGTCCGGCGACAGTACCTCGCCGTCCTTCATCGGCGCCAGGGCCAGACCGACGGGAGTGCGGATCAGCGCCACGCTGCTTTCCCCAGCCTCATGGGCGACGGTGCCGAAGGCGGTTTCCTGCCGCTCCTTCAACTCGTCTTCGATGGCTTGCCGGCGGTTGCGGTATTCCTCGGCCTCGAAGGCGGCAGGCAGGGCCTGGCCCAATTCCCCCACCAGCCAATCCATGTCCTTCTTCAGCCCACTGGCGCGCCCCGCCGGCAAGGACAAGACCTTGGGCCGCTGGTTCTGGTCGAAATCGTTGACATAGACCCAATCGCCGGGCGCCGCCCGTTCTGCCGCCTGCCGCGACAACAGCCGCATCACCAGCGAGCGCCGCCCGGTACCTTCCGGCCCCAGAGCGAACAGGTTGAAACCACGGTGGCGCATGCCGACGGCGAAACGGATGGCCTCGACCGCCCGTTCCTGTCCGACCGCGTCATCGGCATCCCCCAGGTCGTCAGTGCTGTCAAACGGCAACGATTGCGGATCGCAGACGGTGAACAAGAGCTCTGGCGACAAGGGCGATTGCAGCATCAGGCTTCGTCCTCGATGCGTTCCATGTCGTCGTCGCTGAAGCCGAAATGGTGGCCGATCTCATGGATCAGCACATGCTTGACCAAGCTGGTCAGATCCTCGCCGGTTTCGCACCAGTAATCCAAAATGGGGCGGCGATACAGATAGATCTGGTCGACGTCGTTGCGCGGCCCGAATTCGGAAAAGCTTTGCAGCGGCAAGGACACCCCCCGATACAAGCCCAGCAGATCGAAGGGAGTTTCCAGCCCCATTTCCTGCTCGGTGTCCTCGTCGGGAAAGTCGTCGACGCGGATGACCACGTCGGCGGCATAGACGCGCAGCTCCTCGGGGATCTCGGCGAAGGCGGCGTGGGCGATGGTTTCCAGGTCGGCCTGGCTGGGCGGAACCGTGTGCGGGGGGATCACTCTTGACATGACCTCAGCTTACCTCGCCTTGAAGCGGGCGTGAAGGGTGCCCATTAAAAATGGGGTGATCATAGACAGGATGCACCATGCCCCAACGCCTGACTGCGGAAGAACGAACCCAAGCCCTGGCCGATTTGTCCGGATGGGCCCCCTCCCCTGGCCGAGATGCCATCACCAAGGATTTCAAATTCAAGGATTTTTCCCAGGCCTTCGGCTTCATCAGCCGCGTCGCCCTGGCGGCCGAGAAGCTGGATCATCACCCGGAATGGAGCAACGTCTACAACCGGGTCATCATTACCTTATCCACCCATGAGTGTGGCGGCCTCAGCCAGTTGGATCTCAAACTCGCCCACATGATCGACACATTCGGCGCATAGGCTCATTTACAGTTATCGGGGGCTGTGGAATCATGCGCCCCCGACCCATCGTGTTACCATGAAAGCGCCGCCTAAATGAGGATTGCCGTCATCGCCGCCGTGATCGCCGCCGCCTTTGCCGGTCAGGCCATGGCGCAAGGCAAGCCGGCCGCCAAATCGGCCCCCGCCGCCAAGGCTGTCACCCCGGCCAAACCCAGTCTGGCCCAACAGGCCGCCGAGGGCGACGTCGCCGCCCAACTGGAACTGGGCCAAAGCCTGCTGAATGGTGGCAAGGGCATCAAGAAGAACCCGACCGAGGCGGCCCAATGGCTGGCCTTGGCCGCCAGCAACGGCACGCCCCAGGCCGCCATCCTGCTGGCCAACGGACATGAGCAGGGCTGGTTCGGCAAGCGCGACCCGGCGGCGGCGGCCGAGTGGTGGTATCGCGCCGGTGATTTGGGCGATGCCGAGGCGCGCCAGCGCTTTCTGACGCTTTATCTGGATGGGCAGACCGAGTCCATCGGCGGCCCCGCCGGTGTGCGCTGGCTGGAACAGATGGCCGCCCAGGACAACACCCGTGCCATCTTGGCCCTGGGGCGCATCTATGAGTTCGGCGAAGGCATGGTGGTCGACCACGCCAAGGCCCAGCGCTGGTACCGCATCGCCGCCATCGCCGGCAATGTGGAGGCACAGTTCCGCCTGGGCAGCATGCTGCTGGCCGAGCCGGCGGCGTGGCGTCTGCTGTTCAAGGATATCGGCCGCGAAAAGGACAACACCGAACGCGACCGTCTGTATCCCACCCGCGACGCCGCCGAGCAGGCCGCCGGCACCGACCGCTGGATCGACATCATGCGTCCCGGCATGATCCATGGTGAATATTGGCTGACCAAGGCCGCCTTGCGCGGCCACCCGCAAGCCGCCCTGATGCTGGGCGAGGCCTATCTGGGCGGGCGCGACCTGCCCTTCGATCTGGGCCAGGCCATGCGCTGGCTATCGGCGGCGGCCATCGCCGGCGAACCCCATGCCATGAAATTGCTGGCCGATCTGGCCGCCAGCGGCCAAGGCCTGTTCGCCCCCGATCCGGTGCGCGCCTGGGTCAATTATGAACTTGCCGCCAGCGCCGGGCTGAAGGACGCCGAGGATGCCCGCGACAAACTGGCCAAGGGTATGAGCGCCCGCCAATTAAGCCGCGGTCGCCAAATCGCCGGCGATCTGCGGGGAAACTGAATCGGAAACGGCGGGCGGTCCACGCGACGCCATGCCCAGCCGAGGGCGACCCTCTAAAGGCCCGACCTCGTCACCGATTCCTCCTCACTCAATCCCGCGTTTCGCTGCAATAGCGCTCGACTTCGTCGAGCAGCTTGCGCACGGAGATGGGTTTGGTGATGACTTGGTTGAAACCTTCCGACAAGAAGCCGCTGACCGATTCCGGATCGGCGAAGGCGGTCACCGCCAGCACCGGGATGGCGCGGGTGCGCGGATCGTCGCGCAATTCCTTCAGCAGATCGACGCCCGAGCGTTTGGGTAATTGGATATCCATCAGCACCACCTGGGCGCCGTCGGCGGTCAATTCCACCAGGTTTTCCCCGTCGGGGGATTTGACCGTGCGATAGCCGGCGATCGTCAGCGCCTGATCCAACAGCTTCATGTTCATGGCGTTGTCTTCGACGATGACCACGGTGCCGCTCATGCTTTCCCCCCTTTAGCCCAGGACGATCCGTCATAGCCGGCGGCAAAGACGGCGAAATCCGCCACCGGCATGGGGCGACCGATCAGATAGCCCTGGATTTCATCGCAGCCGTGATGCAGCAACAGCGAAGCCTGGGCTTCGGTTTCCACACCTTCGGCGATGGTTTTCAAATTCAGCGAATGGGCCAGCGAAACGATGGCCTTGGCGATGGTGCGGCCATCCTCGTCATGATCGAGATCGCGGACGAAGGCGCGGTCGATCTTGACGGTATGGACCGGGAAACGCTTCAGATAGGCCAAGCTGGAATAGCCGGTGCCGAAATCGTCGATGGACAGGGTCACCCCCAGATCGGCCAGACGGCGCAGCACCCTGAGCGTGCTTTCGCCATCGGCCATCAGCATGCTTTCTGTCAGTTCCAGGTCAAGCAGGCGGGCATCGATGCCGCTGCCGCGAATGACCTCGGCCACGGTTTCGGCCAGATCGACCTCGCGGAACTGGCGGCCCGAGATGTTGACGCCCATGCGCACCTGGGTCAGCCCCTGGTGCTGCCACAGATTGAGCTGACGGCAGGCCTGTTCCAGCACCCAGCGGCCCAAGGGAACGATCAGGCCGGTTTCCTCGGCGACGGGGATGAACTTGTCCGGGGCGATGGTCCCCAACTCAGGGTGGCGCCAGCGGATCAGCGCCTCGGCCCCGATCAGGGCATAATCCGACAGCCGCACCTGGGGCTGATAGAACAGCTCGAACTGGCCGGCCTTCAGCGCCTCTTTCAGCGAGCGCTCCAGGGTCAGGCGTTCCGACACCGCATAGGACATGGCGGTGTCGAAGAAGCCCAGCCGCTGATCCTCGCGCTTCTTCACCTGATGCAGCGCCATCTCGGCGTTGCGCAGCAGGTCCAACGGCTCGTCGCCGTCGCGCGGGAACACCGAGACGCCGATATCCACCGGCAGGGCCAGATCGCTGCCGCCGACGGTCATGGGCCGGTTCAGCATCTCCAGCACCTGCTCGGTGCCGGCGCTGACCCCGGCCAGATCACGCAAGCCGGGCAGGATGACGGCGAATTCATCGCCGGCCAGCCGGGCGGCGGTGCCGTTATGCAAGCTCACCCATTGGGCCAGCCGCCGCGCCGTCTCGCGCAGCACGCCGTTGCCGACGTCATGGCCCAGGGAATCGTTGATCATGGTAAAGCCGGCAAGGTCGATGGTCATCACCGCCACATGCTGGCCGGTGCCACGCGCCGCCGCCAGCGCTTGGCCCAGACGGTCGCACAGCAGCGTGCGGTTGGGCAGGTCGGTCAGCGAATCGTGATTGGCCAGATAGGCGACCCGCTGGGCCAATTGCTTGTTTTCGGTCAGATCGCGGATGGTGCCGGTGAACAGACGGCGCTTGTCGAGCCTGAGTTCCGACACCGACAGATGCACCGGGAACAGCGAGCCGTCCTTGCGCCGGGCCATCACCTCGCGCCCCGAGCCGATCAGACCGCCACCCTGGCCTTGCAGGTAGTTCTTGATATAGCTGTCATGACGACCGGCATCGGGTTCGGGCATCAGGATCGACACATTGGCGCCGATCAGTTCCGACAGCGGATAACCGAAGATACGTTCCACCGACAGATTGGCCGAGACGATCAGGCCGTCCTCGTCGATGGTGACGATGCCGTCCAAGACGGTGTCCATGATGGCGCGGATGCGATGTTCACGCGCCGCCACCGCCCGCATGGCCGCCGTCACCTCGGTGGTATCGCGTCCGACCAGAAGAGCAGCGGTGTGGCCATCGCGGCGCAGGGGGACGGCGTTGATTTCCACGTCGCGCACCCGCCCGGCGAAGGTCACCACCTTGACCGGGACCGGATGGTCTTCCTCGTACAGGGCTTCGATGCCCATATCGAACAGACCGCGATAATCGGGGTGGATGAAATCGACGAAGGGCTTGCCCTCGCAGGCGCTGGCGGCAGGCGCGCGCAGCAGGCCCAGGCCGGCGGCGTTGATGCGCTCGATGGCGCCATCGACGCAGACGCAGATCAAGTCGGGCGACAGCTCGACCAGATCGCGATAGGACGATTGGTCCTTCAACAGCGCCGATTCCAGCATGGAGACGTCGGTGATGCGGTCCAGCATCTTCAGGATCTGCGAGCCCGAGGCCAGGATGGTTTCACCGTATTCGCGATAGCCCGAGGGGGCCAGCGGCCCCAGCATCTCGGTGGCGATCATCTCGGAGAAGCCGATGACGTCATTCAGGGGCGTGCGGATATCGCGGCTCATGCGGCCCATGAACTCGGTCTTCGACCGGTTGGCCAACTCGGCCTCTTCCTTGGCCGCTTCCAGATTGGCCGCCGCCGCCCGTTCGCCCGAAATGTCGCGCGAGAAGATGGCGCAGCGCCGCGCCGCGCCCTCGGCCCCCACCGCCAGGAAGCGATGGGTGAACCAGCGCGGGCCGTCATTGTCCTCGGACTGGATGGTGCGGCCTGATTCCAGCGCCTTGGCGAAGAAGGCGCGGCGGCGGTCGGCCAGATCGGGCGGCATCAGGGTGAAAACGTCCATGCCTTCCAGCTCTTCCGAGCGGCGGCCGAAGGCCTCGGCGGCTTGGGCGTTCAAGGTGATGATGTGGCCGTCTTCGTCCAGCAGCATGGCCATGTCGTGGCTGGCGTCCAGCAGCGCTTGTGCCGTCTGGTGCGACAGTTCCAGCGCCGTGCGCGATTGCTGGCGTTCGATGGCGTGGCGGATGACGCGGGGCAGCATGTCGAGGCCGGCCAGCGACTTGACCACGTAATCCTGGGCGCCGGCGCGGATGGCGTCTTGCGCCACCCGTTCGTCATCCAACCCGGTCAGCACCACCAGCGCCTTGTCGGGGGCGGCTTCCGTCAGCCGCAGCACCGAGGTCAGGCCGGCGGCGTCGGGCAGGCCCAGATCAGCCAGGATGCAGGTGTAATCGGTACTGATGGCCATGGCGATGCCATCAGCCAGAGTGGCGCGGCAATCGGCTTTCCAACCCGGCATGGCCTCAGCGAGTTTGATCTCGATGAGGCGCTGGTCGCCTGGATTGTCCTCGATGACGAGGAGCCGTTTGAGTTGTGCGCTGCCATTCATGGTTCGATGAAGATGACGCATCGACGCCGGCTTGTAAACGTACGGAAAACAATTGTGACGGATGGATAATCGGTCATATCAGAATACCGACCACGGCGCCGGTCAGGCACGACGCCAAGGTGCCGGAAATGATGCTGCGTCCGCCCAAGGCGACGATGTCGTCGCGGCGCTCGGGCGCCATGGCGGCGAGACCGGCGATCATGATGCCGAGCGAGCCGAAATTGGCGAAGCCGCACAGCCCATAGGTCATGATGACGCGCGAGCGTTCCGACAACGCGCCCGCCGGCAGATGGGCCAGATCCACATAGGCCAGCAATTCGTTCAGCACCGTCTTGGTGCCCATCAAGGCGCCGGCGGTCATCATCTCGGCGGCGGGAATGCCCATCAACCAGACGATGGGGGCCATGACCAGCCCCATCAGCCGCTGCAAGGTGACCGGCGCCCCGGCTATTTCGGGCAACAACGCCAACAGCCCGTTGGCCAAGGCGACCAGGGCCACCAGTACGATCAGCATGGCGATGATGTTGATGAGCAGGCCGACGCCGTCGGCGGTGCCCCGAACCACCGCATCCATACTGCTGGCATAGACGATGGGCTGATCGTCCTGGCCGCCGGTGCGGGTATCGTCGGGGATCATGATCTTGGCCACCATGATGGCGGCGGGGACGCTGATCAGGGAGGCGGTCAACAGATGGCCGATGGGATCGGGGATGACCCCGGTCAGGAAGGTGGCGTACAGCACCATCATGGTGCCGGCGATGGTGGCCATGCCGCCGGTCATCACCACGAACAATTCGCCGCGCGACAGCCGGGCCAGATAGGGGCGGATCAGCAAGGGCGCCTCGACCATGCCGACGAAAGCGTTGGCCGCCGACGACACGCCAACGGCGCCGCCCAGGCCCATGCTGCGCTCGAGCAGACGCGAAAACGCCTTCACCACCAGGGGCAGGATACGCCAGTGATAAAGCAACGCCGACAGCGCGCTCATCAGCAGAACCAGGGGCAGGGCCTGGAAGGCGAGGACGAAACCGGCGCCCGGGTCGGTGACGGCGAAGGGCGAGCGACCGCCGCCCACATAGCCGAACACGAAGGAAGTGCCGGCGATGGTTGCCGCCTGCACCGCATCGACCAGCCGGGTCAGCCCCAGGAACAGGGTTTGCGACGGCGGAAACTTCAACAGCAAGAGCGCCAGCAGGAACTGGACGATCAGGCCGGCGGCGATGATCCGCCACGACACAAGCCGGCGTTGCTCCGACAGCAGCCAGGCGATGGCCACCAATCCGGCGATACCAACGGCGCTTTGAGCGACCATCAGGCGCGCGGCTGCTTGGCCAGCCATTCCATGACGGTGGGGACCATGGCTTTGCAGGTCAGGGCGAAGGACGTCATCAGCTTGTCCTTTTCCTGACTCATGTGCAGCAGGTTGTCGACCACCTTGCGCAGGATGTCCTTGCCCAGATTGGGATGACCCAACACCACCGGCGCCTTGTTGCCGAAGGCGGAGCGCAGCGACGACACCAGAACCTCGGCCTTGTCGATGTTGAGGCGCTGGATTTCCTCCAGGTTCTCGGCGGCGATATAGCACAGGACCTCGCCGTAGACCTTGGCATTGGCCTTGTCGAGTGCGGCGACGACGTTGAAGAAGCTCTTGTCGCGAGCGAAGAAATCCCAGGCGTGATCGCCCAGAAGCTTGCGATAGAACTCGTACATCTCGCGGTTCCACACGGCGACGCCGGCGATGGCCTGGGGCCGGTTCAGCAGGATGTCGACGAAATCGGGGCCGGCGGCGGCCTTGACCTTGGTCAGGATTTCCGGGCTGAACTTGCCGACCGTGGCCACCGCATCGGCGGTGCGCAGGGCCAGGACGTCTTCCTCGATGGCCATGACCTGCTGGTAATGCAGGTGCTGGCGATAGGCTTCCAACAGCGGCAATTGCCAGCCATAGGCGATATAGCGCATCAGCTCGCGCACCTTGCGTTCCTCGATGGGATCGGCGGCGATGCGGGTGACTTCCACCTGCTCGGTCTTCTTGATCAGCCCGAACAGGGCCTTCTTGGTCACTGTCTCGGTGACCGTCTGTTCGGTCTTTTCCGCCTCGAACACCTTCTTGGCGCAGGTGCGCACCAGCAATTGCTGGATCTGGTTCAACGAGACATTGCACACCAGCATCTTGTCGTCGTCGCGGACCGGCTGGCCGTCCTTGGCGGTGACGATGTCGTCGCATTGGTCGCGGTGGGCGATGAAGACGGTGATGAAGTGTTCCAGCGGCTGCGGATGGGCGATCAGATCCTGATAGCTCAGGTCCGGATCGATCAGGCTGGCTTGTTGCAGCCGGGCCAGCACCCTTTTCAGGCCGTCGATGATGGCCTTCTTGGTGTTGCCGTCGATGTCCACCGGCGGCGGAAGAGTGATGGCGGTCATGCGCTTAAAAACCCTGGATTAATGCGGTCCCCGAAATGGTGTACCGCGTCGGGGCCGGCGAGGCAACATCGCCTTCAGTTTTCCTCCTTACGAAGGACCCAGGTCAGTTCATGCTTGTTATGGGACAGATGCAGCAGCCGTGACCCGGGGATGGCGGCAAAAGCGGCGGCGGTGGCGTGGTCGGTTTCACCCTGGAATTTGATGGTGCACAGGAAGTTTTTGACCTGCCCTTTTTCCCGCCAGTTCTGCACCAGCCGGTACAGGCGCTCGGGGTAGCAGATGATGTCGGAGAACAGCCAATCCACCGGCCCCAGGCTGGCGGGGTCCAGACCGAAGGCGCTTTCCTGGCGGATCGATACCCCTGGCATGGCCGCCACCTTGGGGTCCAGCGGCGCCTTGTCGACGGCGATGACCTGGGCGCCCAGAGAGGCCAGAACCCAGGTCCAGCCACCGGGGCAGGCGCCCAAATCCAGGCAGGTTTCACCCGGTTTGGGACCAAAGCCCAGCACGGTGAAGGCATCCCACAATTTCAGATAAGCGCGGCTGGGCGGATTGACCCGGTCCTCGATCAAAGCGCATTCGCCGTTGGGAAAGGCCGAGGAACAGTGCGGCGCGGCCAACAGCGTGTATTCATCCAACAGCGTGAACGACCCCAACGGCGCGGTCGGCGCTGCTTGGCCGAAAGTGAGCGGCTTGGCCGACACCTTGGGCAGCTTCTCCACCATCAGCGCCGTGCGCCGGTGCAGGTCGGGGGTATAGGGCCACCAGTTGCGCTGCAGGGATTTCAGCACCCGCGCCCCTTCGCCGATGGAGGCGATGGGGATGCGCAGCACATCGTGCCAGACATTCTGGGCCCAGGCGGCGGGCTTGGCCGGGCCAGGGGACAGCAGCAGCCGGCCATGTTCCTGGGCGATATCGCCCAGTTCATGGCGCAATTCGGCCTCGAACCCCTCGGGCGCCAGATAGCCGGTCAGTCCGGTGGGCTGGGGAACGGGAAGGGAGGATGGTTCACTCATGCGCCGGTCTATAGCACAGCCGGGTTGGCTGCGCCTTATTTCACCGCCTGGGCCAGATTGTTTTCCATCTGCGACAGATAGCGGGCGACGATGCGGTCGAATTCGCCGCTTTCCTTGAGCCGGGCAAGGCCTTGGTTGAACTCGGCGCACAGCGCTGGATCGCGGAACGCCATCTGATAATCGGTGGGCGGGAAAATCGGGTGCAGCCGCAGACGCTGGGTCACGTCCACCTTGCCGCGCACCTCGGCGGCGAACCAGCGGAAGATGTTGTGATCGGCGACCACCACCTGGATGCGGTCGCTGTACAGCAGCAGCGCCTGCACCACCTGATTGGCTTCCTCGCGATAGCTGGCGGCTTTCTGGGTGGCGCGGGCGTAGTCCTCGCCCAGATAGACATGGGCGTTCTGGAACGCCACCACCGATTTGTCAGCCAAGTCGGCGACGGAGCCCACGCGCACGTCGTTCTTTTCCAGACTGACGGCATAATTGCGATAGGTGACGTGGCTGTTGCTGTAACACGCGACCACCCCGGTTTCGGGCCGCATGGTCATGGCTGCGTCGATTTCCTTGGCCTGCATTTCCTTGGGCAGTCGCGCCAGCACGGTCAGTCTGGGGATCATGGTGTGACCGGCCAGGGCCAGGGACCGCTTGACCACCTCGTATTCGATGCCGCTCCAGTTCTCGGGGATGACATAGGGTGGGACCGAACGGGGCACCGCCACCGTCACCTCGCGCGCCACAGCGCTTCCAAACCCCATCCCCGTCATGACCGTCATCACGACGACAGCCAACCAAGCCGCATGTTTCATTCGTCCGCCCCCCATTCCCCGTATGGGAAGCAGCTTAACCCGGATGGCCTGTGCGGAAAAACTAGTCGTTTGCCGCTTCGGTCTTTCGTCTATGTTGGGTCATGCCGACCTCGTCCAGGAAGTTCTGTTCCTTGCGGTCGGCTTCTTCCTGTTCGCGCTTTTCGCGATTGGCCTGGGTGACCTCATAGGTTTTCTGGGTGCGGAAGGCCTCGGCCAATTCGTCGCGGGCCAATTCGATCTGCTGGCGGATGGTGCCCAGGCGGGCGAACAGTTTTTGCCGCTCGTCCATCCAGGCGCGGTGATAGGCGCCATACATGAAGCCGATGCCGACGGCGTCGCTGGCCGCCAGTTCCTGTTCCTTGCGCAGTTGCACTTCCGATTGCAGGATGTCGTGCAGGGTTCTTTCTTCTTCAGTCTGCAAGGCGGTCAGCACCCGGCGCTTTTCATCCACCTCGAACTTGGCCAGCCGGATCAGGGTTTTCAGCCCCTTGGCTTGCTTGGCCATGGTCTAGCGCTTGCCCATGCCGTCGCCGTCGAACGGCATGCCCAGCACCTGGGCCAGTTGGGCGTAGCAATCGCGCAACGAGGTGGCGTCCTTCTTGCCCTGGGTCAGCAGCTTTTCGATCATCGGGTAATAGTGGATGGCTTCGTCCACCGCCGGGTCGGTACCCTTGCGGTAGGCGCCCAGGCGGATCAGCTCGGCCATGTCCTCGTAGGTCGCCAAGAGCTTGCGGGCGCGGCTGACCAGGGCGTTTTCCTGCTCGTTGTTGCAGCCGGGCATGGTACGCGACACGCTGCGCAGGATGTTGACCGCCGGATAGCGTCCACGGTCGGCGATGGCCCGATCCAAGACGATGTGGCCGTCGAGAATGCCGCGCACGGCGTCCGAGATGGGTTCGTTGTGGTCGTCGCCGTCCACCAGCACGGTGAACAGACCGGTGATCGAGCCCTTGCCGGTGCCGGGGCCGGCGCGTTCCAGCAGGCGCGGCAATTCGGCGAAGACGGTGGGGGTATAGCCTTTCGACGCCGGCGGCTCGCCCGCCGACAGCGAGATTTCGCGCTGGGCCATGGCGAAACGGGTGACCGAATCCATCATGCACAGCACGTCCTTGCCCTGATCGCGGAAATATTCCGCCACCGACAGGGTCAGATAGGCGGCCTGACGGCGCATCAGCGGACTTTCGTCCGAGGTGGAGACCACCACCACCGAACGCTTCATCCCTTCTTCGCCCAGATCGTCCTCGATGAACTCGCGCGCTTCGCGCCCGCGTTCGCCGATCAGACCGATGATGGAGACATCGCACGAGGTGTTCTTGGCCATCATCGACAAGATGGACGACTTGCCGACGCCGGAGCCGGCGAAGATGCCCATGCGCTGGCCCCGGCACATGGTCAGGAAGGAGTTGACGGCGCGCACCCCCAGATCGACCTTGCCGGCGACACGTTGGCGCGAATGGGCGGAAGGCGGAGTGGCGCGGATGGGATAGGGATTGTCGCCCAAGGGCAGCGGCCCCAGCCCGTCGACCGGCTGGGCGAAGGCGTTGATGACCCGGCCCAGCCAGGCATCCGAGGGGTGGACCACCGGTTCGGATTCATGCACTTCGGTGCGGCAGCCCAGGCCGATGCCGTCGATGGCGGTGAACGGCATCAGCAGCGCCCGGCCATTCCTGAACCCCACCGCCTCGCACGGGACCCGGCGACCATCGCGGGCGACCACGTGGCAGCGATCGCCGACGGAAATCTGCCTTTGTACGCCGCCGGCCTCGATCAGCATGCCCTGGACGCCAGCCACCCGGCCATAAACCTGGATGCCGGCCAGACGTTCGATGTCGGTGGTGACGTTGCGGACGTGAAATTTCAAGGCGATATCCAGACTGGGAACGTGCTTGGCGACTTGCAGTCGCCAGCTTACCCCCGTATGGTTACTTAATCCTCAAGAAGTGGGTACGGGGACAACAGGTATGCGTGTGCTGGTGGTCGAGGACGACCGGATGATGGCTCAGGTCATCGAGACCATGCTGAAGGCCGAGGGGATGGTGGTGGACACCACGGCCTTGGGCGAAGATGGGCTCGAGATCGGCAAGCTCTATGATTACGATATCATATTGCTGGACCTGATGCTGCCGGACATGGACGGTTATGAAGTGCTGCGGCGGCTGCGTGCCTCGCGCATCGAGACCCCTGTGCTGATCCTGTCGGGACTGACCGAGCCGGATAAGAAGATCAAGGGCCTGGGCTTCGGCGCCGACGATTACCTGACCAAGCCGTTCGACAAGGGCGAGTTGGTGGCCCGTATCCAGGCCATCGTCCGGCGTTCCAAGGGCCATGCCCAATCGGTGATCAAGACCGGCAAGCTGTCGGTCAACCTGGACCAGCGCACCGTCGATGTGGGCGGCGAGCCCCTGCACCTGACCGCCAAGGAATACGGCATCCTGGAATTGCTGAGCTTGCGCAAGGGCCAGACCCTGACCAAGGAACAATTCCTCAATCACCTGTATGGCGGCATCGACGAGCCGGAATTGAAGATCATCGACGTCTTCATCTGCAAGCTCAGGAAGAAACTGTCCACCGCCACCGGCGGTGACAATTACATCGAAACGGTGTGGGGGCGCGGCTATGTGCTGCGCGATCCCGATGGATTGGGTCAGGCACACGCCGTCTGATTTTTTCAAGGCGACCCCGTGCGCATTGGCGTTCCCGCCCCATATCATGGGGAAATGCGGGCTTGACGCTGCAAACGTGAAAGCGTTTGCTGGGCGCCGGTTCGTCCCCGAACATCCCCAGACGCCAAAGGCTCTTCATGTCAGCACCCGCCAAACCCAGCCTCGAGCCCATCACCTCGCGGGCGCAACTGGCCGACTGGCTGGCATCGGGCAGCAAGCCCAAGGAAAACTGGCGCATCGGCACCGAGCACGAAAAATTCGCCTTCACCACCGATGATCTGCGCCCCCTGCCCTATGACGGCCCGCGCGGTATCAAGGCGCTGCTCGACGGGCTGGTACGCTTCGGCTGGCACCCGGTGGCCGAAAACGGCAACGTTATCGCCCTGTTGGATGATACCGGCGCCTCGGTAACGCTGGAGCCCGGCGGCCAGGTGGAATTGTCGGGCGCGCCGCTGGAGGACCTCCACCAGACCAATTGCGAAACCTATACCCATCTGAAACAGGTGAAAGAGGTGGCCCAGGATCTGGGCATCGGTTTCCTCGGCATGGGCTTTCAGCCCAAATGGTCGCGTGCCGACACCCCGTGGATGCCCAAGGGCCGCTACAAGATCATGCGCGAGTACATGCCCAAGCGCGGCTCGAAGGGGCTGGACATGATGCTGCGCACCTGCACCGTGCAGGTGAACCTGGATTTCGCCTCCGAAGCCGACATGGTCAAGAAGTTCCGGGTGTCGCTGGCCTTGCAGCCTTTGGCCACGGCGCTGTTCGCCTCCAGCCCGTTCATCGACGGCAAGCCGTCGGGGTTGCTGTCATCGCGCTCCGACGTGTGGACCGACACCGATCCCGACCGTTGCGGCATGCTGCCCTTCGTCTTTGAAGACGGCTTCGGCTTCGAGCGCTATGTGGATTACATGCTCGACGTGCCCATGTACTTCGTCTATCGCGACGGCCAGTACATCGACGCCTCGGGCCAGTCGTTCCGCGCCTTCCTCGATGGCCGGCTGCCGGCCTTACCCGGACAGGTGCCGAACATCGGCGATTGGGCCGATCACATGACCACCGCCTTCCCCGAGGTGCGGCTGAAGAAATTCCTGGAAATGCGCGGTGCCGATGGCGGTCCGTGGCGACGATTGTCGGCGTTGCCGGCTTTCTGGGTCGGGCTGCTGTACGACGACGCCGTGCTTGATGCCGCCTGGGATGTGGTCAAGGACTGGTCCATGGCCGAGCGCGAGCAATTGCGCGCCGACGCCCCGCGCCTGGGGCTGCGGGCGCAGGTGGGCGGACGGTCGTTGCGCGACATTGGCGTCGAGGTTCTGGGGCTGGCGGCCCAAGGCTTGCGCAACCGCCAACGCTTCAACGATTCGGGCCGCGACGAAAGCATCTATCTGGACACGCTTCAGGCCATCGCCGCCTCGGGCCGGACCCCGGCGGAAGACATGCTGGAAGCCTATGCGGGCCGCTGGGGCGGCAGCGTCGATCCGATCTTTTCCGAATACGCCTATTAAAGGGAGTGGGAGCATGGTGGTGAAGTGCCTGAATCTGGGCGAAGTGCGGGACAATATCGACCGCCTGGATCGCCAGATCGTGCCGCTGCTGGCGGAACGGGCCGGCTATGTGCGTCAGGCCGCCGGCTTCAAGCAAACCAAGGCGGCGGTGGTCGATCAGGCCCGCATCGAGGCCATCGTCCTCAAGGTTCGCCACATGGCCATGGAAGAAAGCTGCGACCCCGACGTCATCGAGCGTATCTACCGCTCGATGATCGACGCTTTCATCATCTTTGAAAGCAAGGAGTGGATGCACATCCACGACGCCAAAGAGTAACTTAAGAGTCCGTTAACCTTCACTTTTGCGTTGCAGCATTCGCGCCTAAGGTTACCCCCTGATCAGGAATGGTAGGGGGCGTCATGCGGATCAATTCCTTGTCCATCGGCCAGCGCATGCTGTGCGGCTTTTCCGTCGTCCTGTTGATTTTGGCGGTTGTCGCCGGCTTTGCCTTTGACGGCATGAGCCGGGTTGACGTGCAATTGGATCGCTTGCGTCATACCCAGCAGGTGACCTTGGCGGCCAAGCAGGTGGAACGCGAGTTCCTGGTGCTGCGCCGGGCCTTGCGCGAATATTCGTTGACCGCCAACGCCGATAACCGGGCCAGCGTCGATGCCGCCGATCAGGCTTTGAACGCGGCCATCGCCGCCCTGGTGCGCATGGACGAGCAAGATGCCCGGCTGGCGGAACTGAACACGGTCTTCCACGAATACCATGCCGGAATGGCGGCGCTGGTGGCTGAAATCGAAGCCACCGGCGGCATTTCCGCCACCACCACTCAATCCATGTTGGCCCAGGGTTCCCGTACCACCGAGTTGGTGGGACGGATCGCCGCCGATTATCTGGGACAAAACGCCGCCGCCGCCGAAGCCGCCGAAGCCATTTCCCATCATGGCCGTGATCGGGTTCTGGTCGGCGCGGTGCTGGCCCTGATCGCCGGATTGGTGCTGTCGGCGCTGCTGACCCGCTCTATCGCCGGGCCGCTCAAGCAGATGACCAACGCCATGAACGCTTTGGCCCAAGGCAATCTGTTCGTCGATATCCCCGCGTGGCGCCGCTCGGATGAGGTCGGTGCCATGGCCCGGGCCATGGACGTGTTCAAGACCAATTCCCTGGGCTTGGAGAAAATGCGCCAAGAGCAGGAAGAGGCCAAGCGGCGCGCCGATGCCGAGCGCACCCAAGCCATCCACGACATGGCCCGGGTGTTCGAGGAACGGGTGGCCGGGGTGGTCACCCAGGTGTTCGTCTCGGCCAATACCCTGCGCCATGCCGCCGACAGCATGAATACCGGGGCCAGCCATGCCGGCCATCATGCCGCCAGCGTGGCGCAATCGTCGGAACAGGCGTCGGCGGGCGTGCAAAACGTCGCCACCGCCACCGAGGAACTGGCCGCGTCCATCCGCGAGATCGCCCGTCAGGTGACCCTGTCCGCCGACACCAGCCGGGTGGCGGTGGGCGAGGTCGACAAGGCCATGGCCAGCGCCGACCAATTGGCCGAAGTGGCCAAGCATATCGGTCAGGTGGTGACCCTGATCAACGAGATCGCCGGACAAACCAATCTGTTGGCCCTTAACGCCACCATCGAAGCGGCAAGAGCGGGCGAAGCCGGCAAGGGTTTCGCCGTGGTCGCCAATGAAGTGAAATCCCTGGCCAACCAGACCACCCGGGCCACCGCCGACATCGCCGCCCAGATCGACCAGATCCGCGCCGCCGCCCACGACGTGGTCGGCGCGATCGGCGGCGTCGGCCAGACCATTCGCGCCCTGGACGGCATTTCCCAGGGCATCGCGGCGGCGGTGGAGGAACAGGAAGCGGCGACGGCGGAAATCGCCACGTCGCTGGAACGGGTGGCCGGCAGCGCCCAGGCGGTCAGCGACAGCATCGTCGAGGTCAGCCAGGCCAGCGATACCAATGCCCAGGCGGCGGAAACCGTTCTGGTCGCCGCCAACGACCTGAACGGCCATTCGCAAATCCTGGGCGAGGCGGTCGAGGGCTTTCTGTCCACCGTCCGCGCCGCTTGAAGATCATTCCGCCAGCGCCGGATAATCCACATAGCCCTTGGCCCCGCCGCCATACAAGGTGGCGCGGTCAAGGGCATTGAGCGGGGCGCCCCGGCGCAGGCGCTCGACCAGATCGGGATTGGCGATGAAATCGCGCCCGAACGACACCAGATCGGCCCGTTTGCCGTCGATGGCCGCCTGGGCGCTGGTCAGGTCAAGGCAGTTATTGGCCATGTAGACGCCACTGAAACGGCGGCGTAGCGCCTGAAAATCCACCACCGGGTCAGTATCGCGGGTGGCGCCGGTGATGCCCTCGATCATGTGGATATAGACCGGGCCAATGGCGTCAAGCTTGTCCACCGCCAGTTCGAACAAGGCTTGCGGGGCAGTGTCGGCGCAATCGTTGATGGGACCGGCGGGCGACAGCCGCACGCCGACGCGGTCACGTCCGATCTCGGCGCAGACGGCGGCGGCCACCTCGGCCAACAGGCGGGTACGGTTGTCGATGGAACCGCCATAGACATCGTCGCGCTTGTTGGCACCGTCCTTCATGAATTGATCGATCAGATAGCCGTTGGCGGCGTGAATTTCGACGCCGTCGAAGCCGGCCAGGGCCGCATTGGCGGCGCCCCGGCGGAAATCGTCGACGATGCCGGGGATTTCCGCCAGATCAAGGGCGCGCGGCGCCGAGACCGGCACGAAGCCTTCCCCCAGATAGGTCTTGGTATTGGCGGTGACCGCCGATGGCGCCAGAGGGGCAGCTTGGCCGGGCAACAGCGACACATGCGACACCCGGCCCACATGCCACAATTGCAGGAAGATACGCCCCCCGGCAGCGTGCACTGCATCGGTGACCCGGCGCCAGCCGGCCACCTGTTCGGGGCTATGGATACCCGGCGTCGCCAGATAGCCTTGGCCCATGGCGCTGACCTGCGAGCCTTCGGCCACGATCAGTCCGGCACCGGCGCGCTGAGCGTAGTAATCGGCGGTGATCGCCGCCGCCACGTTGCCGGCATCGGCCCGGTTGCGGGTCAAGGGCGCCATGACGATGCGGTTGGCCAGGGTGATGGGGCCCAAGTGCAGGGGCTGAAACAGCGGATGGAGAGCGGATGCGGTCAAGGGGGACTCCTGTCGTGATACAGTTTGTCATGTTGACTGGCGAGAAAGTGTATTATAATCTTGTCTAATCACATCGTATAGCGCGGATTACCTGCCATGGGCGCCCTGCAAATCATCAAGTCTGAGCACCGGAATTTGTACCGTGTCCTTCATGTTCTGCGCACGGTCGGCTATGCCATGCGCGATGGTCAGCGTTTTGACACCGCGTTGCTGGGCGCCATCATCGATTATATCGACGCCTTCCCCGAGCGCTTCCACCATCCCAAGGAAAATGAATACCTGTTCAAGGCGCTGCGCCGGGTTTCCGCGGTGGCCGAAGCCACTTTGGCCGAGTTGGAAAAAGAACACCATGACGGACCGGAGGAAATCGCCCGTCTGCGCGCCGCCCTGGCCGAGGTGGATAAGGGGGTCGAGGGGGCTGGCGCCCGTTTCGCCGACATGCTGGTGAGTTACGCGGAAATGAGCATGGGCCACATGCACAAGGAAGAAAGCATCATCCTGCCCTTGGCGGCCAAGGAACTGAGCGCCGAGGATTGGGCGGCCATGGACAATGCCTTCGCCGACAACCGCGACCCGTTGTTTTCGGAAGACGCGCGCGAGGAAATGCGCGGGCTTTACAGCCGCATCGTCGCCCTGGCCCCGGCCCCTTGGGGGGTTGGATGAGCCCGAGCGGCGCCTGAGCGGCCCGCCAAGGGCCATTGGCAAGAGCTAAGCCTCGTCCGGGGTCTTGGTCACCAATTGCAAGGCATGGACCGGACCGGCCAGTTCCTCGGCCAGCAGCGTATTGACCATGCGGTGACGCTCCACCCGTGACTTGCCGGCGAAGGCCGCCGACACCACCGCCACCTTGAAATGGGTTTCGCCAGCCTGACCGGCATGGCCCGGCTCGGTCATGCGATGGGCGTGGCCGGCATGGCGATGGGAATCATCGATGATCTCCAGGCTTTGCGGAGCCAGGGCCTGGGTCAATTTGCTTTCGATGGCGGTGCGGACCGACATGACGGTTCCTTTGCGAAGCGGGAAAGACAGGACTTGGGCCGCAAAGGCAGCAGCGTCAAGTCCTGTCCCGTCATAAATCACACTCAGGCCGCGCGCACCGAATGCAGGAAGCTCTGCACTTCGCTCCGCAATTTCTCGCTTTGGCTGCCCAGCAATTCGGCCGCCGACAGCAGGCCTTCCGCCGCTTGCGCGGTTTCGCCGGCGGCTTCGCGCACGGTACCGATATTGCGCGATACGCTGTTGGTGCCCTCGGCCGCCAATTGTACGTTGCGGCTGATTTCCTGGGTGGCGGCGTTTTGCTCCTCGACGGCGGCGGCGATGGCCGAGGCGATCTGGTTGATATTGCTGATGGTGCCGCCCATGCCTTCGATGGACGCCACCGTCGCCCGTGTTTCCGACTGGATGCCGTTGATCTGCGAGCCGATTTCCTCGGTCGCCTTGGCGGTCTGATTGGCCAGCGCCTTGACCTCGTTGGCGACGACGGCGAAACCTTTGCCAGCATCGCCGGCACGGGCCGCCTCGATGGTGGCGTTGAGCGCCAACAGGTTGGTCTGGCTGGCGATGTCGTTGATCAGCTTGACCACCTCGCCGATACGCGCCGCTGCCTGGGCCAAGCCTTGCACCATCTCGTTGGCGCGACCGGCTTCGGTCACCGCCGCCTCGCTGATGTCGGCGGAACGGGTGACCTGCTGGCCGATCTCGCTGATCGCCGCCGACAATTCCTCGCTGGCGGCGGCCACCGTCTGCACGTTGGCCGAGGCCTCTTCCGCCGCACTGACCACATGAGCGGCGCTTTCGCTGCCGGTGGACGCGGTTTCGCGCATGGTTTGGGCGATGGTGCGCAAATGGCTGGCGGCATTGACCACGGCACCGACAATGTTGCCCACATTGGCCTCGAAGTCGTCGGCGACGCGGGCCATGGCGGCGGCCCGCTCGGATTCGACTCGCTTGGCCGCCGCTTCCTGTTCGGCCTCCAACCGGATCTTGTCGCGGGCATTGTCACGGAAGACCAACAGGGCCTTGGCCATGGCGCCGATATCGTCGCCGCGGTCATCGCCGATCACCGGGCTGTCGGCGTCACCGGCGGCCAAGCTGTTCATGCGCGCGGTCATTTGGCGCAACGGCGAGACCACCGACCGGATGGCCATCCAGGCCATGACCAGGGTGACCAAGATCACGACAAGGGCCACCAACCCCAATTCGACCGCCAAACCCCGGATCATGGCATCGATATCGTCCACATAGACACCGGTCCCAACCATGAAGTTCCAGCCGGGAACCATTTGGGCATAAGAGATCTTGGGAACCGGCGCATCTGTTCCGGTGCGGGGCCAGACGTAATGGACATAGCCGCCGCCGGCTTTGGCTTGGTTGATCAGTTCGCGCACGATATAGACGCCGTTCACGTCCTTCAGTTCGATAAGACTTTTGCCGATCAGATCGGCTTTCGGATGGACATAGGTGGTCGCCTTGTCGTCGAAGGCGAAAATATACTCGCGGCCGTCATAGCGCATGCCATCCAGGGCCCTGAACGCTTGGTTGCGGGCATCCTCTTCACTCAGACGTCCGGCATCCACTTCCTTGCGGTAGCGCCCCATGATGCCGATGGCGGTTTCGACGATGCTCTTGACCTTGGCCTGATGTTCTTCCATCACCGAGGCGGACAGCAATTTCAGGCTGTAGCCGGTCAGCATGGCGAGGGCGACAATCAAAAGAAGTACAGGTGCCCACACGCGCGCGCTGATAGAGGTAGTTCTTGCGTTCATGGCACCCCCTTCTCATCGCCAATTAAGGCGAAAGGTCTGTTGTATTTTGTGGTGTGTAAACATTGAAATTAGCAACAATTAACCATAAAGGCATATGCCGGAAAAGCTATATTTTTCAGAATCTTGCTCTTCACTATTAACCGTTTTGGCGCATTGTAATTAACACGCAATAGGCTGTGAAATGTGGCTTTGGCAGACCTGATTTTATCCTCGCCTTGCCTCGTTCGCCGTCGCCCATCATATTGTCGAGATGAAAGCGAATTCGTCGAAACGGTCCTGGCCCACCTGGCATCCCGACCCGGCATCGAAGCCGGCAGTACGGCAGTGCGACCATCCCGGCTGTAACGGGGCGGGGGAGTTCCGCGCGCCGCGCTCCCGCGATCAGTTGAACGAATATTACTGGTTCTGCCTCGATCACGTGCGCGCCTACAACGCGTCATGGGATTTCTACAAAGGCATGAGCCAAGACCAGATCGAGGATGAAATCCGCCGCTCCACCACCTGGCAGCGTCAGACCTGGCCGTTGGGGGCCAAGACCGGCAACAAGCACTTCACCTTTTCCATGCACGATCCCTTGGGCGTGTTCGAGGAAGAGGCGGAAGAGATGAAAAAAGCCCGCACCCGCCCGCCCTCACCGGAAGAAGCGGCCCTGCGCGTGCTGGGGTTGACGGAAATGCCATCGGTCGCCACCCTGAAAGCGTGCTACAAGAAGCTGGTCAAACAGCATCACCCCGATGCCAATGGCGGCGACAAGGACGCCGAGGAAACCTTTAAAGTGATCTCTCAGGCCTACAAGACCTTGCTTGACAGCCTGACAGCAGAAGATTGACCGCCGGACCGCCGGCCAAGAGGGAAAATCACATCATCATGACCGCGACCACTGCCAGCCCGCTTGCTTCGGATCATCCGCTCGCCATGCCCGATATCACGCTCGACGTCCGCGACGTCTTCGGCATCGACGTGGATCTGAGCGTCCCCGCCTTCAGCGTCGGCTCGGAACATGTTCCGGACATCGATCCCGCCTATCGCTTCGACCGCGACACCACGCTGGCCATCCTGGCCGGCTTCGCCTTCAACCGCCGCGTCATGGTCCAGGGCTATCACGGCACCGGCAAGTCCACCCATATCGAGCAGGTGGCGGCGCGCCTCAATTGGCCGTGCATCCGTGTCAATCTCGACAGCCATGTCAGCCGCATCGACCTGATCGGCAAGGATGCCATCGTGCTGAAGGACGGCAAGCAGATCACCGAGTTCCGCGAGGGCATCCTGCCCTGGGCGTTGCAGCACCCTTGCGCCCTGGTGTTCGATGAATACGACGCCGGTCGCCCCGACGTCATGTTCGTGATCCAGCGCGTGCTGGAAGTGGAGGGCAAGCTGACCCTTCTGGACCAGAACCGGGTGATCCGTCCGCACAAGGCCTTCCGGCTGTTTTCCACCGCCAACACCGTCGGCCTGGGCGACACCACCGGCCTTTATCACGGCACCCAGCAGATCAACCAGGGCCAGATGGACCGCTGGAACATCGTCGCCACCCTCAATTACCTTGAGCACGATGCCGAATGCGCCATCATCGCCGCCAAGCTGCCGAGCTATGACAACGACGATGGCCGAACCACCATCAGCCGGATGGTGTCGTTGGCCGATTTGTCGCGTCAGGGCTTCATGAACGGTGATATCTCGACGGTCATGAGCCCGCGCACGGTGATCACCTGGGCTGAAAACGTCACCATTTTCGGTGACATCGCCTTTGCCTTCCGTCTCACCTTCCTCAACAAGTGCGACGAGGTCGAGCGCCCGATCATTGCTGAATACTACCAGCGCTGCTTCGGAACCGAACTGCCCGAAACCCCGGCGCGGGTCGCCCTGTAAAGGAGTCTGGCCGGTGCCAGAGCGCAATTCGGCAAATCCGTCGTCGTCGGCACCGACGCGCGACGAAAGCCCCACCGACACCATGAAGCGGGCCACCGCCATGGCCCTGCGCGCCATTGCCGGGCGCGCCGATCTGGATGTGGGCTTCGTTGCCGGTGCCGCCACGGTGCGCGGGCTGGAAATCAAGCTGCCCAGCCCGCAAAAGAACCTGACGGCGGGCGATCTGGTGCGTCTGCGCGGCACCGCCGACGCGGTGGCGCTGCGCTTTCGCTATCACAACGATTCCGTACATGCCCGGCGCATGCCGCCCGACCCGCAGGCCCGCAAGGTCTATGAGGCGGTGGAGCAGGCCCGTATCGAGGCCCTGGGCGCCCGGCGCATGGCCGGGGTGGCGGAAAACATCGCCGGCGTGCTGGAACAGCGCTGCCGGGCCGAGGGCATCGACCGCATCACCAAGCGCGACGACATGCCGCTGTCGGAAGCCATGCGCTTCATCGCCCGCGAGCACTTCACCGGGCTTGAACCGCCGGCGGCGGCCGAGCGCGCCGTCAACCTGTGGCGGCCCTATATCGAGGAAAAGATCGGGCACAGCCTCGATGGCCTGCGCGACCTGATCGCCAACGAAGATGCTTTTGCCGGCGGCCTCAAGGATCTGCTGGTCCAGTTGGACATCTTCGACGAATCCGAACTGGAATCGGAAGAAAAGCAGTCGGACGAGGAAGGCCAAGAGGCACGCGAAGGCCAGTCGGAAGGGCAGAAGGACAAGGACGGCGACAGCCAGAGCCAGGGCCAGCAGGGCGAGGGCGAACCCAAGGCCGCCCCTAGCGCCGCCGAGGGCTCGGGCGAGCAGGACGGGCTGGAAAGCGCCTCGGAAGAGGTGCTGATGACCGGTGCCGGCACCGAGGAAGCGGGCGGGCCGTCGCGCCAGCGCCAGACCTTCACCCCCCAGGCCGGCGCCAATGGCGAAAAGCCCTATCACCCCTATACCACCAAGTACGATCAGGTGATCACGGCGGAAGAATTGTGCGAGCCCGAGGAAATGACCCGGCTGCGCAATCAACTCGACCAGCAGATGAGCCATCTGCAAGGCGTCGTCTCCAAACTGGCCAACCGCCTGCAACGCAAGCTGATGGCGCAGCAGACGCGGTCGTGGAACTTCGACCTGGAGGAAGGCATCCTCGATACCGGGCGTCTGGCCCGCATCGTCGCCAACCCCACCCATTCGCTGTCGTTCAAGCACGAGAAGGAAACCGATTTCCGCGACACCGTGGTGACGCTGCTGATCGACAATTCCGGTTCCATGCGCGGGCGGCCCATCACGGTGGCGGCGCTGTCCGCCGAAATTCTGGCCCGCACGCTGGAACGCTGCGCCGTCAAGGTCGAGGTTCTGGGCTTCACCACCAAGGCGTGGAAGGGCGGCCAAGCGCGCGAGCAATGGCAGGCCGACGGCAAGCCGCAACAACCGGGCCGCCTCAACGATCTGCGCCACATCGTCTATAAGGCCGCCGACGCGCCGTGGCGCCGCGCCCGCAAGAATCTGGGGCTGATGCTGCGCGAAGGCATCTTGAAGGAAAACATCGACGGCGAAGCCCTGCTGTGGGCCCATGACCGCCTGATCGCCCGCAGCGAACAGCGGCGCATCCTGATGGTGATTTCCGACGGCGCCCCGGTGGACGATTCGACCCTGTCGGTCAATTCCGGCAACTATCTGGAAAAGCATCTGCGCGACGTCATCGACTATGTCGAGACCAAATCGCCGGTGGAATTGATCGCCATCGGCATCGGTCACGATGTCACCCGCTATTATCGCCGCGCCGTCACCATCATGGACGCCGAGGAATTGGGCGGTGCCGTCATGCGCCAATTGACCGCACTTTTCGATGAAGAAGGTGTGACGGGCGCAATCAGGCCTGGACTCAGATAGGCACAGAATGTACATGTTTTGCTAAATAATCAGTATGACCAAAAACTATGCCGCCCCGCCTGCTTTGCAGCGGGGCGTTTTGTTTTTCCGCACCGTGTTTTCTATTCGCCCATTTATCGTGCTATAATCGACGAATGGGTCATTGATCGCGCCGACGAAGGAGGGTGACATGCCCGTCTCGGCCTCTGCCTCGCTCACCGCCTCGTCGGTCACCTATCCGGTGATGGTCAACGGCTATATGTGTTACAGCGCCGCCGAGGTAGCGGCGGTGCGGCGCGGGCAGTCGCCTGAATCGGTCAAGCCCGGCGCCCCCAACAGCCAAACCGACGACACCTCGGCCATCCAGGTGCAAGCCAAGTCTCTGGCCGAGGCACAGGCCCGCATCGCCCAACTGGCCCAGTCGGCGGATGCCCTGGCGCAAAGCCTGGAAAAGGGCGGGCGCGGCACCATCGTCGATATCTATGCGTGAAAAAAGACCCGCCGGAAGGTCGTTCCGGCGGGCCCAGTGGCAGAGCGGTCAGAGAGCAAGAGATCAGGCGACCCGGCGCCCGGTCATGGCCTGGATGTGGGCCATGGTGGCGGCGGCGGTATCGGGATGGGCCAGGGCCTGGTCGATGATGGCCTGGACATAGCCGGCCTTGGTGCCGCAGTCGTAGCGGGTGCCGACGAAGCGGAAGCCGGACAGGCCGACCTGGGCAATAGAGGCGGCGATGGCGTCGGTCAGCTGGATTTCACCACCCTGGCCTTTTTGCTTGCGGTCGAGATAATCGAACACCGCCGGCTCCAGGATGTAGCGACCGATCACCGACAGGGTCGAGGGGGCATCTTCGACTTTCGGCTTTTCCACCATGCCGCGTGCCCGGGCGACCTGACCGTTTTCCTCGATCACGTCCAAGATGCCGTAGCGGTTCACGTGCTCAAGCGGCACGTTCTCCACCGCCACCAGATGACCGCGGGTCATTTCCCATTGCTTGACCATTTGGGCCAGGGCGCCGGGCTTGCCGAAGATCAGGTCGTCGGGCAGCAGCACGGCGAAGGGATCGTTGCCGATCACCGGCTTGGCGCACCACACCGCATGGCCCAGACCCAGGGGCGCCGGCTGGCGCACAGCGGTGATGGTCACCCCCTTGGGGCAGGTGGAGCGGGCGATTTCCAGCAATTCCAGCTTGCCGCGCTCTTCCAACTGGCGCTCCAGTTCGGGCGAGCGGTCGAAGTGGTCGACCAGCAATTCCTTGCCCTTGGCGGTGACCAGGACGATATCGGTGATGCCGGCCTCGGCGGCTTCTTCCACCGCGTACTGGATCAGGGGCTTGTCCACCACCGGCAGCAGCTCCTTGGGCAGCACCTTGGTGGCGGGCAGAACACGGGTGCCCATACCGGCGACGGGAAGAACGGCCTTGCGGATCATGGTCAACTCACTTGGTAGAGTTATGCGATGACGGGAACAATGCCCGGACATCGTGTCGCGACCATGACGCGATTGTGGCGAAGTGGGGGCATCCGCCTAGACCGGCGCGCCAGTGAAAAATCGATGCGGCGCATCGGTGAAAAATCGATGCAGCGCATCGGTGCCTACCAGCGCATGGTCCCGCCGATGGGCTTTTTCTTGCCACCGGTCTCAAAGCCGCGCTTGGTCACCAGCACCCATTCATTCACCTGCATGAACCGGGGCGCCAGGAACTGGTAAAGGTCGCGGATGCGGTTGGTGTTTTCGTCCGAGCGCACGGCGTAAAGCGACTTCCAGATGGGGACGAAATCTTCCCACGGCAATTGCCGGCGGTGCACTTCGTCGCGGACCGAGCGTATGTAGTCGATCTGATTGTCGATGTTCTTCAACATGGACAGGATTTCGCCGGTCTGGGCATCCACCTGCTCGAAATAGTCGCGGAACACCTTCAAGGCCCGCTGCGACAGACGCGCCACCTGATCGGTGGTATCGATCATCGAGCGATCGGCGGAATAGATGCGCCGTAAGGTCTGCACCTTTTCATCGATCTTGCAGATTTCAGCAAAGAAATCCCGCTCGCACTCGATATAGGCCAATTCCTTGGCCAGGGTTTCGATGTATTGCACCACCTCTTCGCGGCGCTCGCGCCCCAACCCCAGTTCCTCCGCCGCCTCGGCGAAGGCCAGGTTGATGTTCTTTTTCACCTGCGGATCATCGGCCACCTGCATCAGTTCTTCCGACGAGGTGAAGATGTGTTCGTTGCCGGTCAGCCAAGTAACCAACTGCATGGTCAGGCGCTGGCGGGCGATACGGCGATGGCGTTCGGTTGGATCCCACGACGCCTCGCGCGTGGTCACTTCCTTGGGCAGGGACTCGCCCGGACGCAAGCCGCGGACGAACTGCAAGCCTTCCGCAACCTTGTCCAGCATCTTGGCATCAGCGGAATCGGGCTTCAGCATGAATTCGCGCTTGATGCCGTCGAAGCCCAAGATGGCTTCGTTGGCGGCCAGTTTCAGCACCGCCACCGCCTCGCCGGTATCGGTCAGACGAAAATACAGATCATCGAACGAGCCAAAGAACTTGTGCTCGAAGCGGATGACACCGTCATCGCTGTCATTCGTCTTGGCGTTGCTGCTGACTGCCTCGGCCATTTCCCCTGTCCCCATAACCAACCACGCCGGCACAAGCCCCCTTGCGCCGACAATCACCCCGAGACTGGATTATGCCCAGGGTTGAGGACGCGAACAAGAGGCGCCGTCAGACTTCCGCCTGGACATAAGCATGGCCTTCGCGGCCATGGAAATAACCATTGGCGAATTCGGCCCGCGGACACAGCTCGGTCAGACGCTGGCCGGCCTCCTCGGCATCGATCAGACCATCGGCGGCGGCGCGGAACAGACCTGCCACCGCCACCATGTCGACATCGTGCGGCCACAGGCGAAAGCGATTGACGCCCAGGCCCCGCAGCGCGCTCAGCTCGGCCAGCAGTCCCAGGTAATGATAAGACATGGTCTGGGTGCCGTTGACCGCCAGGAACGGATCATCGTCCAGGGTATCCACATCCATGCCGTCGGCATCCTCGGCGCAGACATATTGGCAGCCGTCCTTGGCCAGATTGCGCGAGCGTGCATGATAGCAGCGCGCCGAAATGGCCAGGGGCAGACGACCGAAGCTTTGCACCTCGATTTCGGGTCCATCACCCGCGGCCAGGGTGGCGATGACGCTTTCGGGCAGTTCCGCCGGCAGGCAGGCGCGGGTGGCACCCATGCGGCGCAGATAAGCCAGGGTGCCTTCGTTGTAGATGTTGAGCAGCGGCCCGGCGACGAACGGCTTCCCGCCCATCATCGCCACCACCGACACGTCATTGGCTTCCACCAACAAGCCGTCGGTCATGGTCAGTTCACGCGCCTGCTCGGCCTCGCGCGCGGTCATGATCAGGGCCAGCGACGACAGGATCACCTCCTTGCCCGCCGCCTGCAACCGCTCGATCACCTCGGGCAGATAGGGGGTGAAGAACGGCGTGCGCTTGGAACACACCACCTCGCCCACGCAAATGCTGTCGGCACAGGATTCGTCGGCCATGCGGAAATAGAAATCCCGCAGCTTTTCCGGCTTCCAGTTGAATAGAACCGGCCCCAGGGTGAGGCGAACCGGGGACAGGGAATCGCGCTTGTTCATCGCCATGCCTTTTCATAGGCGCCGGTGGTCTGGCGCCCGCCTTCGGTGATGCTGTCCAAATCCATCTCGGGCAGAGGACGCCCTTCCATCACCGCATCCAATCCGGCGCGGAAAGCCTGGACCACCGCCGCCACATAGGCGCGACCGCGCTGGCGGCCCTCGATCTTGAAGGCGGTGACCCCGGCCTTGACCAGATCGGGCAGCATGGAAAGCGTATTGAGCGAGGTCGGCTCTTCGAACAGATAGCTGGTCTTGCCATTGGCGTTGAAACGGCCCTTGCACAGCGTCGGATAGCCCGCCGGTTCGTTAAGGCCGAACTGGTTGATGGTGAAACCGGCCAGTTGCGAGGTGACGCCGCGCCCGCTTTCCACATAGCGCACATGGCTGGCGGGCGAGCAGACGCCGTTCATGTTGGGCGATTGGCCGGTGGCATAGGACGACAGGGCGCAACGGCCCTCGGCCATGACGCACAACCCGCCGAAGACGAACACTTCGGTTTCCACCGGCGCCACGGCAGCGTTGATGGCTGCGATTTCCGGCACCGTCAGCACACGCGGCAGCACCACCCGGCGGACGCCGAAATTGCTGGCGTAAAAGCCGATGGATTGCGGGTTGGACGCCGCCGCCTGCACCGACAGATGCAGGCGCAGTTCCGGGTGGGTGCGGGCGGCATAATCGATCAGGCCGATATCGGCCAAAATCACCGCATCGGCGCCGAGCCGGGCCGAATCGTCCACCGCCCGGTGCCACAATTCCGGGTGACCGGCACGAGGGAAGGTGTTGATGGCCACCAGCACCTTGGCGCCCCTGGCATGGGCATAGGCGATGCCCTCTTCCAGTTCCTTGCGGCTGAAATTGAGGCCGGGGAAGTTCCGCGCGTTGGTTTCGTCGCGAAAGCCCACATAGACGCAATCGGCTCCGGCATCGACGGCGCTTTTCAGGGCGGCGGGGGTGCCGGCGGGGCAAACCAGCTCGGGGCGGATCATCGGCCAATCCCCCGGCGGGCAGCCTTGCGCAGGGCCTTGACCTCGTCTTCCAACTCGGCCAGACGGGCGTCGCGGGCGGCAGCATTCTGCATGGCCGGGGCGATCAGCGCCTGACGCACGGTCTCGACGCTGCCGCGCAACGACGACAGCATCTCCAACATGCCGGTGGCGGCACGCTGGGCCGGATTGGCCAACGGCCCCAGGGCCGAGGCCAGATCGGCGACCAGATCGATGCCGGCGCCGTCGATGGCGTTCCGGAGCGCCACCACCACTTCGGTGTCGCCTTCCACCACCAATTGGCGGGAGAAGAACAGGGCGTCGCCGTCCACCTTGCCCTCGGCCAGGGCGATCAGGGTCTCCAGCGGACCGCGAATGGTGGCGTGCACCTCGTCGGCATCGACGAAACGACGCACGGTCAGACGCGGCTGTTCGGGGTTGGGCTCCAGCAGCAGGGCAAAGGGCAGATCCACCGGATCGATGCACACTATCCTGTCGCCATAGGCCTCAAGGCGTTCCAGAATATCGGGGTGACGACTGCGCACCAGCCGCAGCATGGCGTCGAACAAGGGTTGCAGTACCGCCGGGCGCACCGGGCGCAAGGCCAGTCCCAGCAGCAGAACCGGAGAAAACGGCGGCGTCATGGGTTTTGTCCCCGGCCGGAATTGCCCTTCCATCATATGATACCGTCCTTTGAAGGAGGGGTCAGATATTCGGCAGAGGTCATAGACCCGCGCGTTGACCACCGTCAAGCGGCCTGCGGATGGGACAGACGCCGCTTGGAACGAAACTTGTTTGTCGCTAGAAAGAGGCATCTTACTTATAAGCCGCCAATCGGGCCGCAAGGATGCGCAAACCATGATCGTCGACATCGACCTCAGCACCATCACCGTGCTGATCATCGATGACAGCCGTTATGCCAGATCGTTCATCAAATCGGCGCTGCACTCCTTTGGCGCCCGGCAGGTGGTCGAGGCGGGCGACGGCCCCGAAGGGGTCGAAATCCTGCGCGACCGCAAGATCGATCTGGTTCTGGTCGATTACGACATGCAGCCCATGGACGGCATCGCCTTCACCAAGCTGATCCGCGCCGAGGAAGTGCCGTCGTGCACCGACATTCCCATCATCATGGTCTCGGGAGCCGCCGACATGGATACGGTGGTGCTGGCCCGCAATGCCGGCATCACCGAGTTTCTGGCCAAGCCGGTTTCGGCGGAATCCCTGTTTCGCCGCGTGCGCAGCGTGCTGTTGAACCCACGCCCCTTCGTCCAGGCCGACGAATTCGTCGGCCCCTGCCGCCGCACCATGGACCGCCCGCCGCCCGATGGCGTCAACCGCCGCCACTCGGCCCCCTTGCCCAAACCCAGGCCGTTGATCGAAATCCCGCCGGGCATCGCCCAACCCATGGTGCGTCAGGCCATGGACCAGAGCACCCAGGCGGCCCGGACCGGCGGCGAGCGGTCGTCACGGCGGCGCTTCAAGGCGGGGGAGCCGATCTTTGCCGAAGGCGATGTGGGCGACGAGGCCTATGTCATCGAAAGCGGTCGGGTTTCCATCTTCAAAGTCATCGGCGAACAGAAAGTTGTGTTGGGCGAGTTGATCGACAACGGCGTCTTCGGCGAAATGGCCCTGATCGACGACGAACCGCGCATGGCCTCGGCCGAGGCTTTGACCGACACCGTCTGTCTGGTGCTGCCCAAGGCGGCGCTGAAATCCCAGCTCAACCGCACCCCCGATCTGGTCATCCTGGTGCTGGAAACCCTGCTGCACGACATCCGCAAGATGGGGCGCGAACTGGCCGAGGCCCGCGCCCGCGTCCGCGCCCGTCGGGGTTAATTTACGCCCGCCTGCTTGATCGCCGCCAACACCTCGTCGGCGCTCAACAATTCAGGCAAGGCGATGCCCCCCGGCGCCTTGGGGCCGTAGACGGCATTGAACGGAATGCCATAACGCCCGAACGACGCCAGATAACGGGCGATGCCGTCATCGGGGTTGGTCCAATCGGCACGTAAAGCCAGTACCGAGCCATCGGCCAGCCGCGCCGCCACCGGGTCGCGGTCGAGCACGGCGGCCTTGTTGACCTTGCAGGTGATGCACCAATCGGCGGTGACATCGACGAACACCACCTTGCCCGCCACCACCGCCTGATCGACCAAAGCCTGATCGAACTTGCCCCAGACCACGGCATTGGACGTCTTCGGCGCCTCCGGCAGCAAAAGTCCGGTCTGAGTGGCGAGGATGCCGGCCAGCCACAGGGCGGTGCCGGCCAAGGCCACGCCCATGGCCTGACGCACCCGCACCATCCACCGCCCCGGCTTGGGCAGGGCTTGCGCCGCCTGCGGATAGACCGCAACCAGGACGTAAGGCAGGGCCATGCCCAGGCCGAGGGCGGCGAAGATGGCCATTATCTCCACCGGGCCACGGGCCAGGGCGAAGCCGATGGCGGTGCCGAGAAAGGGGGCCGAACACGGCGTCGCCAGCAAGGTGGCGAAGGCGCCCGAGAGGAAATGGCCCAACAGCGTGTGATGGGCACCGCCCGCCCCCACATTCATCAGCACCGACGGCAGCCGGATTTCGAACAATCCCCACAGATTGAGGGCGAAGCCCAGCAACAGGACGATCATCACCGCCAGAAACCACGGCTGCTGGAACTGGATGCCCCAGCCCACTGCGGCGCCCGCCGCCTTGACGGCGATGGCGACGGCGGCCAAAGCCAGGAACGAGACGACGATGCCCAGGGCCGAGGCGATGAAGGCGGCGCGGATATGGCCGAGATGACCGCCGCCATGACTGAGCGCCCCCAGCACCTTGATGGACAATACCGGCAGCACGCAGGGCATCAGATTGAGAATCAGCCCGCCGAGGACGGCGATGCCCAGCATGGACCACAACGCCACCGGCTCGGGCGCGGCGCTTACCGCCTGGACCTGACCGAGGACCGGGGTGAGTGTGGTTTCCAGCGAGCGGGCACCATCGACCAGGGTGATGGTCAACGGCCCGTCGGTCAGGGCGCCGGTCAGGGTGCCGGGGACCACCCGCGCCTCCAGCGTCGCTTGGCGGCCATCAGCGGAGAGCTGGACTTGCGGCGCCTCGAAGCCGGCGCGCTCGGGCGGCTCGATGAACATGTCGGGATGGTCGAAGGCGCTTTCGGCCTTGACCGTCAGCCGCAGCACCGAGGCATCGCCCGTCCCCACCGCCTCGACGGCGGTCAGGCTCAGACCGTGACGGTCGCCGGCGCCCGGCACCTGGGCGGCGTAACGGCTGATCAGATGGGCGAAGGCGGAGGGCTGCGCTGTCCCGGCGGGCAGGTCCAAGGCCAGCGCCGCCTGCATGGGGACGCAAATCTGGGCGCAGGCCAGATAGTCCAGATTAAGCCGCAACCCCACCTTTTGCCCCGGTCGGGTCACCGGCATATCCAGGGGCAGCACCACTTCGCCGGCATAGCCGTGGTTCTGCAACCCGGCAAGGATGAAACGCTTGGGCGCCGGCCACAAAATAGTCGCGTCGCCCACATTGGCCGACCCGGCCCAATCGAGCTTGGGCGGATAGCCGGCGTCGCCGGGCGTGCGCCAATAAATCTTCCATCCCGGCGCCAGTTGAAAGTGCAGGCCCAGGCGCAACGTGGCCGCCGCACCGATGGAATCGCTTGCGGCCAGCAGGCGGACCTTGCCGGCTTCGTTGCCTGACCAGTCCGACGCAGCACTCTCCGCCGCCCGCACCTCGTGGCCAAGCAAAGCCACCATCCCCAGCACAGCCACCCACAACCGACGCATCATCCATTCCTTTGGCAGAACCGCACGGGCAGCACAGCAAACCCCCACCCCTTCTGTCAACTTAACTGCCGGTCATGCGCAGTGGTTTTGCAGGGTTGCACCGAAACGCGTTCCGGCCTATCTGTGGAGCATGACCATGCAAAAGACCCTGGGCTATCTGGCCGGACAATTCCTGATCGCCATGCCGCAGCAGAAGGATCCCCGCTTCGCGCGCACGGTGGTCTATCTGTGCGCCCATTCGGCCGAAGGCGCCATGGGTCTGGTGATCAACCGCCTGTTCGACGGCCTGACCTTTTCTGAACTGCTCGAGCAATTGGGCATCGAGACCGGCCCCGATTGCGCCTCCATCCGCGTCCATCTGGGCGGGCCGGTGGAAGGCGGGCGCGGTTTCGTCCTGCATTCCGACGATTACCGGCACGATTCGACCATGCTGGTGCAAGACGGTATCGCGCTGACCGCCACCGTCGATGTGCTGCGCGCCATCGCCCAGGGCGCCGGCCCCGACCAAAGCATCCTGGCCCTGGGCTATGCCGGCTGGAGCGCCGGCCAGTTGGACGCCGAGATCAAGGAAAATTCCTGGCTCAACGTCCCCGCCGATCCGCAATTGCTGTTCGGCACCGATCTGGACGGTAAGTGGGAAGCGGCCATCCACAAGCTGGGCATCGACCTCAGCCTGTTGTCGGTGGAAGCCGGGCACGCCTGACGCACCCGGCACCACGCGCCTTTACCGCAACGCGTCGCGGATGCTGCTGTTGAGCAGACGATCCATAAACTTGCGGAACGCCGCCTTCGCCCCTTCCAGCTTGGTGGACGGCAAGTTCATCGATTCGTTGTCGTTGACCTGCTTGTCATTCACCACGTTCTTGGCCAGGACCGCACCCGACTGATCGCGCACCTCCGCCTCGGCATTGAAATGAGCCGAGGTGGTGAACATGGAATCGCTTTTCCATTCCGTGATCTTCACCAGCAAGGTCCGATCCGTCGCCATGCGGGCGGTCGCCGGCACCGCCTTGACGCCGCCCTGCTTCAGGCTGTCGATGATGGACTGGGTCAAATCGCTGGAAAGCGGTGCGCCGGAAACCGTATGCACGCCGAACGGATTACCGAAGCCACCACGCACCATCCCCACCCATTGGGGGGTATTGTCGCCGGCCAGCACGTAGGGGCGCTGATCCACCGCCTCGACCGCCACGCTCTTGGATCCCGACACCCCCAAGGGCGGCACCACATCGCGATAATCCACCGTATTGCCGACGGCACAGGCGGCCAGCGACAAGGTTAAGCCGAAAGCGACGCACAGGGATTTGAACGACATCACATGACACCCGCAATAGTTTTTAATGCAAAAACGTATCGCACATTGCGGGCAATCACAACAGCGCCAACTGATCCCCCGCCTTGGGTGGCGGGCGGAATTGCGTGCAATCCAGCCGCCACGCCCGTTCATGCGCCAGCCCCAGCTTGCGGCAGGCCAGGTTGAAGCGCTGCGACAGCATGGCGCCATGGGGGCCACTGGCGGTCATGCGATTGCCGAAGCGGGCATCGTTCAACCGGCCATCGCGGTTTTGCCGCAACAGCGACAGCACATGGCCAGCGCGGTCGGGGTAATGTTGGCTCAGCCATTGGCTGAACAGGTCGCCGACCTCGTAGGGCAGGCGCAGCAGGATATGGATGGCCGAACTGGCGCCCGCTTGCGCCGCCTCTGCCAGGATGGCCTCGATCTCGTGATCGTTCAGGCCGGGGATCACCGGGGCGACCATGGCGGTCACCGGCACCCCGGCCCCGGTCAGTTTGCGCATGGCCGCCAACCGGGCGGCGGGAACAGCCGCGCGCGGCTCCAACAGCCGGCACAGATCGCGGTCCAGACTGGTCAGCGACACCCCCACATGCAGCAACCCCTTGGCCGCCATGGGGGCCAGAATGTCGAGATCGCGCACGATCAGATGCCCCTTGGTGACGATGGTCAGCGGGTGGTTGAAATCACGCAACACCTCCAGGCATTGCCGCATCACCCGCCATTTGTTCTCGATCGGCTGGTAGGGATCGGTGTTGGTGCCAAAGGCGATGGGCGCCGGCACATAGGATTTCTTGCGCAATTCCCGTTCCAGCAGCTTGGCGGCGTCGGGCTTGGCGAACAGCCGGGTTTCGAAATCCAGCCCCGGCGACAGCCCCAGATAGGAATGCCCCGGACGGGCGAAACAATAGACGCAACCGTGCTCGCAGCCGCGATAAGGATTGATGGAACGATCAAAGGGAATATCGGGCGACTGGTTGCGGGTGAGGATGGAACGGCTGGCATCCACCTGCACCGTGGTGGCCAAAGGCGGCAGCGGATCGTCGGCCAGATCCCAGCCATCATCCTCGGCCTGACGCCGATGGGTTTCGAAGCGGCCATCGGGATTGCCCGAAACGCCGCGATGGGGGATGCTGTGCGACATAGGCACAGCATAGTCACCGTTCTGCTTTTGTTCTAGATAAAATCGACCTGTTTCCCCATTCCTATATTAGCGTATCATGCTGATAAGATTTCCAGCCAGGAGGCCCGTCCCGTGAGCCATTCAGCCCCGTCGCCGCAAGAACACCCCTTTGCCCAATACGTGCGCATCCTGGGCAAGGGGCCGAACCTGTCGCGACCGCTGACTTTGGACGAGGCCCGCGCCGCCATGGGCATGATCATGCAAGGCCAGGTGGAACAGGCGCAATTGGGGGCGTTTTTGTGCCTGCTCAGGGTCAAGACCGAATTGCCGGAAGAGGCCGCCGGCCTGGCGCTGGGCATCAAGGACCACCTGAACCTGCCGGCCAACCTGCCCGCCATCGACGTCGATTGGGCGTCCTATGCCGGCAAGTCGCGGCAATTGCCCTATTACATCCTGGCGGCGCTGTGTCTGGCCCAGCACGGCATCAGCGTCTTCATGCACGGGGCCGAGGGCCATACCGCCGGGCGGGTCTATACGTCGGAAGTGCTGGCGGCGCTGGGGGTGCCGGTGGCGGAAAGTTTCGCCCAGGCGGCGGAGCACCTGAACCGGCATAAATTCGCCTATATGACGCTGGAGCATCTGTCGCCGCCCTTGCATCAGGTCATGGGCCTGCGCCAGTTGCTGGGCCTGCGTTCGCCCATCCACACGGTGGCGCGCATGGTCAATCCGCTGAACGCCGCCTTCTCCATCAACGGCGTCACCCACCCGCCCTATATGCCGGTGCACCAGCAGGGCTCGCGCCTGATGGGCGAGCGGGCCATGGCGGTGTTCAAGGGCGATGGCGGCGAGGTCGAGCGCCGCCCGGAAAAGCCCTGCGAGGTGATGTTCCTGCAAGACGGCGAAGCCGGGGCCGAGGATTGGCCGGCCCTGGTCTCGGGCGTGCGGGAAAAAGAGGAAAGCCTGAATCTGGCCCGCCTGACCGCGCTGTGGAGCGGCGAAGTGGTCGATGAAATGGCCGCCGCCGCCATCGCCGGCACCATGGCCATCGTGCTGCGCTATTCCGGGCGGGCCCAATCGGTGGCCGAGGCCGAGGGCGCGGCCCAAGCCATGTGGCGCGACCGCATCAAGACGGCGCTGCCGGGCCGGGCATGAGCTATCGCCCCGCCCCCCGGCTGCTGATCTCGGCGGCACATAAATCGTCGGGCAAGACCACGGTGAGCGTCGGCCTGACCGCCGCCCTGACGGCACGGGGATTGCGGGTGCAGCCGTTCAAGAAGGGCCCCGATTATATCGACCCGCTGTGGCTGGGCGCCGCCAGCGGGCGGCAATGCCGCAACCTGGATTTCCACACCCAGCCGCCCAAGGAAATCCGCGCCCTGTTCGACAGCGCCAGCCTGGACGCCGATCTCAGCCTGATCGAGGGCAACAAGGGCCTGTTCGACGGTGTCGACCTCGAGGGCGCCAATTCCACCGCCAGTCTGGCCCATTGGCTGGATGCGCCGGTGGTGCTGGTGGTCGATACCTCGGGCATGACCCGCGGCATCGCCCCGCTTCTGCTGGGCTATCGCAATTTCGACACTGGGTTGCGCATCGCCGGGGTGATCCTCAACAAGGTCGGCGGTCCTCGGCACGAAAAGAAACTGCGCGAGGTGGTCGCCCATTATACCGGCATTCCGGTGTTGGGCGCGGTGCAGCGATCCGGGGCCATGCGCATCATGGAACGCCATCTGGGATTGGTCCCCGCCAACGAGGCGGAACAGGCCGCCCAGGCCGTCGCCGCCTTGCGCGATTGCGTCGCCGATCAGGTGGATCTGGACGCGGTCATCGCCCTGGCCCGCGACACCATCCCCATCGAAACCTCGCCCCATCACCCCCCTGCCCTGCCCACCGCCGATGTGACCATCGGCGTGGTCCGCGACGCCGCCTTCGGTTTTTACTACGCCGACGATCTGCTGGCCCTGCAACGGGCCGGGGCGCGGCTGGTGTTCATCGACGCGCTCAAGGACGCCAAGCTGCCGGAAAACCTGGACGGCTTGTTCATCGGCGGCGGCTTTCCCGAAACCCAGGCCCAGGCGCTTGAGGCCAATGTGGGCCTGCGCGCCGATCTGGCGGCCAAGGCCGGCGGCGGCCTGCCGGTCTATGCCGAATGCGGCGGACTGATGTATCTGTCGCGCGCCATCGTCTGGAACGGCGAACGCCGGCAGATGGTCGGCATCATCCCCGGCGATGCGGTGATGCATGCACGACCGCAGGGGCGCGGCTATGTGCGCCTGCGCGAAACCGCCCATTTCCCCTGGCCGCGGCTGGAACCCGGCCCCGGCATCACGCCCGCGCACGAATTCCATCATTCCCGCCTGGAGAATCTGGAGGGTGAGCCGCGCTTCGCCTACGAGGTGGTGCGGGGCGCCGGTATCGGCCAACACCGCGACGGACTGGTCATCGGCAACGTGTTGGCCAATTACGCCCATATGCGCAGCGTCGGCGCCAGCCCGTGGGCGCCGCGCTTCGTCCAGTTCTGCCGCACCGTCAAAAGCGGCTAGGGGGATACGGAATCTAAACCATCCCCGCCTTGGCACGGGGGTCATAGCCGTTGCGTGCCCCCCATTTCTCCACCAGCTTGGCGAATTCGGCATCGTTTTCCGGCAGCACCACCTTCAGCGTCACCAACTGATCGCCGCCATCGATGCCCTTGCCCTTCAAACGCATGACCGTACCGGTATTGGCGTTGGCCGGGATGGTCAGCATCACCTTGCCGTGCACGGTAGGCACCGGCACCTTGCCGCCCAAAACCGCTTCCTGCACCGAAATAGGCAGGTCCAGCAGCACATCCTTGTCGCGACGGACGAAATAGGGGTGGCTTTCCACCTTCAGGTCGATAAAGGCGTCGCCGTCGGCATCGCCCATGAAACTGGGATAGCCCTGACCCTTGAGACGCAACGACTGGCCATCGACGGCTCCCACCGGGATCTTCACGTCCAGCGACTTGCCCGACACCAGGGTAACCCGCTTGGTCGCCCCCAAGGCGGCGTCCATGAAAGTGATGGTCAGAGCGTGGTGGGCATCCTCGCCCTTGGTGGCGTGGCCGGCCTGGGCGCCGGAACGGTGCGATTGCTGACGTCCCTTTTCCTTGCGCCGCATCATCTCGGACAGGATGTCGTCCACATCCTCGCCAAAGGAAAAGCCGGACGAGGTGCGGGCATTGCGGAAACCCGCACCAGCCCCCGCCCCGGCACCGGCTGATCTCCAGGTGCGGCGCTTGGCCGCACCCGTGGCGTCGATCTCGCCATTATCGTATTGCCGGCGCTTTTCCGCGTCCGACAGAAAATCATAGGCCGCCGAGATATCCTTGAAGCGTTCCTCGGCCCGGGCGTCACCGGGATTGACGTCGGGGTGCAGCTCGCGCGCGAGCTTGCGATAGGCTTTTTTGATGTCATCGTCGGACGCGGACTTGGCCACACCCAACACCAGATAGGGGTCCTTCACCGGCATCATCCTTGGGCAATGCAAAAGGGCGGCAGATGCCGCCCCCCTGTTCTGCCAGAAAACGCAGATTACTTCACCACCTTCCATGATCCATCAGGCTGGCGGCAGGCGGTGCCATAGGCCTGTTCGCTCTGGCCGCCGATGCTGACCGTGCTTTGGTACTCGCGGCAATAATTTCCCGACTGGTCACGACCGTCGCGCGTCGGCGTATACGTGCCGGAATTGCCGCTCTCGGGATTGTTCCAGGTGATGGTCTGCCCCACCGGCGCCGCATGGGCGCGGGTTTCCGCCTGCGCCGCGTATTGCTGATCGGCGCGATCCAGGCTTTTGCCCACCTCGGAACCGACGAAGGCGCCGAGCAAGGTGCCGATGGCGGTCATAGCCAGATTGCCGGTTCCTTTGCCGAACTGCGCCCCGGCCACGGCGCCGCCGACGCCGCCCAGAACGGTACCGCCGGTCTGCTTGGGACCGTAATCGCTGGAGCAAGCCGCCAGCAGGACGACGACGACGGCGGCGGGAATGGTCTTTTTCAACAAGGTGATCATGGTTGTCATGCCTTACAAGAACGGGGCATTACCAAATTGACACGGAATTGGGGCTGTTTTTGGGCGGACGGGCGGGCTAAAAAGGAGGGCATCGGCTTCAGCCGTCCCTCCCCCCAGGAGCGTCATGTCCGCCATGGAAAACGATCCGTTCTCGTTGTTCGGCAAATGGATGAAAGAAGCCGAGAAAAACGAGCCCAACGACCCCAACGCTATGGCGTTGACCTCCGTTGACGGCGAAGGCCGCCCCAGCAGCCGTATGGTGCTGCTGAAGGGCTGGGATGCCGATGGCTTCGTCTTCTACACCAATCTGGAAAGCCGCAAAGGCTGCGAAATCCGGGCCAATCCCAATGTCGCCCTGCTGTTTCACTGGAAAAGCCTGAAGCGCCAGATCCGCATCGAAGGCGCAGCCCAGCCGGTGACGACGGAAGAGGCCGATGCCTATTTCGCCAGCCGCCCGCGTATCAGCCAGATCGGCGCCTGGGCGTCGCTGCAATCGCGCCCGCTGGAAGGCCGCTTCGAGTTGGAACGGCGCGTCGCCGAGTTCACCGCCAAATTCGGCCTGGGCGAAATCACCCGTCCGCCCCATTGGTCCGGCTTCCGCGTGGTGCCCCGCGCCATGGAATTCTGGCATGACCGCCCCTTCCGCCTGCATGACCGCTTTTCCTATGGCCGCGACGGCGATGGCTGGTCCGCCCGGCACCTGTTCCCATGAACACGGCCCCCGCCCCCCGCGCCGACAACGAGCGGCTGATGCGGCTGGCCACCTATGCGTCGGTGGCTACCGCAACCATTCTGATCATCGCCAAGCTGGCCGCCTGGGCCATGACCGGGTCGGTGGCCATCCTGTCCACCTTGATCGATTCGGCGCTCGATGCCGCCGCGTCCCTGGTCAATCTGTGGGCGGTCCGTCATGCCCTGACCCCCGCCGACCACGACCACCGTTTCGGCCACGGCAAGGCCGAGCCCCTGGCCGGACTGGGGCAGGCCGCCTTCATCCTGGGCTCGGGCGCTTTGCTGCTGGTGGAGGCGGTCAAACGCTTCTTTCAGCCCGAGGAAGTCACCCAGGGTTTCATCGGCATCGGCGTCATGGTGTTTTCCATCGTCATGACCCTTGGGTTGGTGATGTTCCAGAAATTCGTCCTGACCCGCGCCCGCTCGGTGGCCATCGCCGCCGATTCGCTGCATTACAGCGGCGACGTGCTGATCAACGGCAGCGTCATCATTTCGCTGGGATCGGGCATGGTATTGGGCTGGACCTTCCTCGATCCGCTGTTCGCCATCGCCATCGCGCTGTTTTTGCTGTGGAACGCCTGGAGCATCGCCATCGGTTCCATGGACATGCTGATGGATCGCGAATTGTCCGAGGACGAACGCGCCCGCATCATCGACATCGCCAAATCCCACGACGAGGTGTTGGGCCTGCACGATCTGCGCACCCGGCTGTCGGGACAGATCGGCTTCATCCAGATGCATTTGGAACTGGACCCGCAATTGCCGCTGGTCCGCGCCCACGCCATCGCCGATGGGGTGGAAAAGGCCATCGAGGCGGCCTTTCCCAATTTCGAGGTGATCATCCACCAAGACCCCGCCGGCATCCGGGAAAGCCATCCCGGCGCCGACGATCGGGTCTGAAGACCGCCCGACCCCAGCCGGCGGGACACGGCCTTCAGCCTTCGCTATCCTCGGGCGCGGCCAGGGTATGGGCCAGTTCCTGCACCTGCCGCCGGACATTGGGATCCTTGATGCGGGTATAGGCGCGGACCAGTTCCAGGGTTTCCCGCTGGGCCAGGATCGCTTCTTCCGATTCCGGCGGATCCTCGGTGGCACGCACCATATGGCGGGGGCTGGCCGCCATGGTTTCGTCGTTCATGTCGTCGAAAAAATAACTGACCGGCACGTCCAGCACCCGCGACAGGTCATAAAGCCGCGATGCGCCGACACGATTGGCGCCGCGTTCGTATTTCTGCACCTGCTGGAAGGTCAGGCCCAAGGCCTCCCCCAGTTTTTCCTGGCTCATCCCCAACAGCGTGCGGCGCAACCGAACCCGGTTGCCCACATGCACGTCGATGGGATTTGGCTTTCCCGACGGCGTACGCCCGCGACTGGCGCGGCGCGATACTCCGGCTCGCTTACGAACTAACTCAACCATAGTGTGGTCCCCAAACATGGCGGAAAGAACCGTCCCCAATCCCTTCCCCGATGATCGTCCCGCCCCCGGCCTGTGCACACCCCCTTGGACGGGCAGACCGACGACAACCTGCTTAATAAATGCATCATATCGTCTAGGGCAAGCCACGTGTAGCGGTAATGCACAACCGAAACTTAGGAACCTCAACTATCCCAAGGGATTAGACCCTGAAACGCAAAACGCCCCCGGATTGCTCCGGGGGCGCTTCAAACGCTGTGCGTAAATCGCGGTGCTTAGCCGACGATTTCACTCTGAGCGAAGAAATAGGCGATCTCGGTGGCAGCGTTTTCAGCCGAGTCGGAACCATGCACCGAATTGGCTTCCACCGATTCGGCGAAATCGGCGCGGATGGTGCCGGCGGCGGCGTTGGCCGGGTTGGTGGCGCCCATGATCTCGCGGTTCTTGAGAACGGCGTTTTCGCCTTCCAGAACCTGCACGACCACCGGGCCGGAAATCATGAAGGACACCAGTTCACCGAAGAACGAACGCTCGCGGTGGACGCCATAGAAGGCCTCGGCCTGTTCCTTGGTCAGGCGGACGCGCTTTTGGGCGACGATGCGCAGGCCGTTTTCCTCGAAGCGGGCATTGATCTTGCCGGTCAGGTTGCGGCGGGTGGCATCCGGCTTGATGATGGACAGGGTGCGTTCGGTAGCCATGTTGGTCATATCCTTGAAGTGGCGGTCGGGCGCGCGCCAGCCATCAGGCCGGCACTGTAGGAAGCCCAGAGCGGGCGGGTTATAACCCTATTGATCGCCAAGGGCAACAACCTCGTGGCGAAGGGGCCGTAGCCGTGATAGGAAGCGGGCATGCTGCATATCAACGATCTCGTCTTTCGCATCGGCGGTCGCGCCTTGTTCGATCAGGCCACGGTGCATATTCCCGCCGGCGCCCGCGTCGGCCTGGTCGGCCGCAACGGCGCCGGCAAATCGACGCTGTTTAAGCTGATCCTGGGTGAATACGCCGCCGATGGCGGCGATATCTCCATCCGCCCGCGCGCCCGCGTCGGCCGGGTGGCACAGGAAGCCCCCGAGGGCGAGACCACTTTGCTGGATTGCGTGCTGGGCGCCGATACCGAACGCAGCCAATTGCTGGAAGAGGCGGAAACCAGCCACGACCCCCACCGTCTGGCCGAGGTGCATGAACGCCTGAACGCCATCGACGCCCATTCCGCCCCGGCCCGAGCGGCGGCTATCCTGGCCGGCCTCGGTTTCGGCGCGGAAGCCCAGGCCCGCCCGGTGTCGTCCTATTCCGGCGGCTGGCGCATGCGCGTGGCCCTGGCCGCCGTGCTGTTCATCCGCCCCGACCTGATGCTGCTGGACGAACCCACCAACCACCTGGACCTGGAAGCCACGCTGTGGCTGCAAGCCTATCTGGCCACCTATCCCGGCACTTTGGTGGTGATCAGTCATGACCGCGAATTGCTGAACGAGGTCTGTAACCGCATCGTTCATCTGGACCGCACCAAGCTGGTGCCTTATGGCGGCAATTACGACGATTTCGAGCGCACCCGGCGCGAAAAGATGGATCTGGCGGCCAAGGCCCAGGTCAAGCAATTGGAACAGCGGCGCAAGATCCAGGGTTTCATCGACCGCTTCCGCGCCAAGGCGTCGAAGGCGCGCCAGGCGCAAAGCCGGGTCAAGATGCTGGAACGCATGGGGCCGGTGGTGTCGGTGATCGAGGATCGCGGCATGAGCTTCGATTTCCCCGATCCCGAACCCATGAGCCCGCCGATCATCGCCATCGACAACGGCATCGCCGGCTATGGCGACAAGACCGTACTGTCGGGTCTCAACATCCGCGTCGACATGGATGACCGCATCGCTCTGCTGGGCGCCAACGGCAACGGCAAGTCGACCCTGTCAAAGGTGCTGTCGGGCCGCCTGAAGCTGCTGGCCGGAGACATGCATCGTCCGGCCAAGCTGCGCATCGGCTATTTCGCCCAGCATCAGACCGACGAACTGAACATGGCGGCCACCCCTTACGACCACATGGCCCAATTGATGAAGGACGCCCCCGAAGCCAAGGTGCGCGCCCAGTTGGGCCGCTTCGGCTTCGAACAGGACCGCGCCGACGTCAAGGTCGCCAACCTGTCGGGCGGCGAGAAGGCCCGGCTGTTGTTCGCGCTGATGAGCCGTGACGCCCCCCATCTGATGATCTTGGACGAACCCACCAACCACCTGGACATCGACGCGCGCGAGGCCCTGGTCGCCGCCCTCAACGCCTATGACGGCGCCGTGGTGCTGGTCAGCCACGACCCCCATCTGGTGGAACTGGTGGCCGACAGCCTGTGGCTGGTGGCCGATGGCAAGGTCGCGCCCTTCGACGGCGATCTGGCCGATTACCGCAAATTCCTGCTCGATCAGGCCCGCGACGCCCGCCGTGGCGACAATGTCGGCGGCGAGCGCGCCGCCTCTGGCAACCGCAAGGACGAACGGCGCGCCGCTGCCGAAGCCCGTGCCCAGACCGCGCCGTTACGCAAGAAAGTCCAGGACGCGGAAAAACGCTTGGAAAAGCTGGGCGGGGACAAAGCCAAGATCGAAGCCAAGCTGGCCGATCCCAAATTGTATAGCGGTCCGGGCGAGGCGGTGGCCAAGCTGCAAAAGGATCTGGCCGAACTGGACCGCGCCATCGCCAATACCGAAAGTGAATGGCTGGAGCTGCATGAACAACTGGAAGCGGCGACGGTAAACGCCTAGACTGCCGCGGCGTTTGAACATCAGCGGGACAGTATGACCGAGAACGCCCAGGACCAGGGCACCATCGCCCCGCCGCCGAAGACCGTCGCACCGCGCCAGACCTTGCGCGCGTTGATCGTCAGCGTCGCCGTGCTGGTCATCATCGCATGCGGCCTGTTCCTGGCTTATCTGCGCGGCGAAGCCCTGCGCAATGCCGAGGAGCGGGCCACCTCGGTGGCGCGGCTGCTGGAAGAACACATCACCCGCACTTTCCGCACCGCCGATTTCATCGTCGAGCAGGTGGCGGTGCTGGGGCGCAGCCAGCCCATCGATCAACTGGCGGCGTCGGAAGCAGCCTGGATGCGCCTGACCGAATTGAAGCGCGGCATGCCCGAGCCGGGCACCTTGTGGATCATCGACAAGGACGGCAACACCAGCCTGGGCACCCTGACCTTCCCGGTGCGCTCGGTATCGGTCAAGGACCGCTATTATTTCAGCGCCCATCTCGAAAAACGCCGTGATCTGGTCATCGGCCCGTTGGTCACCGCCAAGCAGCGCGACGCTCAGGCCTTTCACCTGAGCCGCCGCATCGATGATACCGACGGCAATCTGGTCGGCGTCGCCGCCGCCGGCTTCGACGCCATCACCTTCACCGATTTCTATCGCAATCTGGGCCTGGGCCCGCATTCGGTGCTGACCGTGGCCGGGACGGACGGGCGCATCATCCTGCGCCAGCCCGACCCCGAGCAATGGTCGCAAACCGCCCTGCCCGCCGGCCCCTTGCTGAATGCGGTGAAATCCGGGCGGGTGCGCGGGGTGCTGCGCACGGTCTCGCCGCTGGACGGTGTCGAGCGGGTGCTGGCCTATCGGGTCTTGAACGATTTCGGCGTCATCGTCTCCACCGGCATCGCCCTTGACGACGTGCTGTCCGATTGGTGGGACACCGCGCTTTTGACCATCGCCGCGGTGACCATGCTGATGGGATTGCTGGGCTGGCTGACCGCCATGACCTTCGATAGCCTGAAACGGGAAGAGGAACTGATCCAGGGACTGGAGGAAACCGTCCGCGCCCGTACCCGCGAAGCCGAGCAGCGGGCCGAGGAGGCCCGGCGCGCCAATGACAGCAAGACCCGCTTCCTGGCCGCCGCCAGCCACGATCTGCGCCAGCCCTTACAGGCGGCGGGCATGTTCGTCGAGGCACTGTCGGCCCGCCTGGGCGACAGCCCGCACCAGAACATCGTCGACAAGATGCGCCAAAGCGTCGACGCCACCCAAGCCTTGCTGGCGACGCTTTTGGACGTGTCGACCCTGGAAGCCGGCCATATCGAACCGTCACCGACCAGCTTCCCCCTGGCGCCCATGCTCATCGCCCTGACCGAGCAATTGGAGCCCGAGGCGACCAAGCGCGGCTTGCGGCTGCGGGTCGTTCCCACTGATACGGTGGTGATTTCCGATCCCGTCCTGCTGGAACGCATCTTGCGCAACCTGCTTTACAATGCGCTGCGCTATACCAATCAGGGCAGTATCCTGCTGGGCTGCCGCCGTCGCGGCACCCATATCGCCATCTGCGTGATCGACACCGGTATCGGCATCCCCGAAGACAAGTTCACCGCCATCTTCGAGGACTTTTCCCGCCTTGGCGTCAAGGGCCATGGCGCTGATCGCGGCCTGGGCCTGGGTCTGGCGGTGGTACGCCGCATGACGGAATTGCTCGATCACGGCATCGAGGTCAAGTCGCGGGTGGACAAGGGATCGTGCTTCTCCGTCATCGTCCCGCGCGTGTGACGACCGCGACCGTTTACCATCCGTTCAAATCCGACACCAACCGCATTCAAGCGCCAAGCGTATGATTACGCACACACGGGATTGATGTTTCCCACCTCATCGCCACCTCAATAGGTAAGCCGTGTCCTCCTTGGATATTCCCATGAACAGGCAAAGCGTCCCGCCCCAGGATTTTGACGGCCTGTCCATCGATTTGGGGCGGGTCGCCCATACGGTGACCAAGGCCCTGGATTATGTTGGTGTCGATGACAAAAGCCATGGTCGCCGCGTCGGCCTGATGTGCCATCGCATCGCCCATTTCCTCGGATGGGACCGCCAGACCCGGCATTTCATGATGATTGCCGGCATGATCCACGATTGCGGGGTGTCGTCCACCGCCACCCACCAGAAACTGATCGATGAGTTGGAATGGGAAGGTGCCGACGACCATTGCCGGCGCGGCGCCGCCTTTGCCCAGGGATTCGCCCCCTTCGCCCCCTATGCCACCGTCATCCGCCACCACCATGCCCGCTGGGCCATGCTGCCGCAAAGCCTCGACGAACGGACACGGGAATGCGCCAACCTGGTGTTTCTGGCTGACCGTTTCGACGTGGTGCGCGCCACCTACTTGCAAAATCACCGCAACCATCAGGTTCTGCGGGCCCGCGACACCCTGCTGGCCACCCTGGCTCCGCATGTGGGCACCTTGTTTTCACCGCATCTGTTTGAAGCCCTGGCCCAGGCCATGCGCCGCGACAGCTTTTGGATCGAGTTGGAAGACGAGTTTCTTGACGCCGCCATCTTCGAGACGTTGGGACATTGGGATCATTGCCTGCGGCTGGGCTTCGACGACATCATCGCCCTGGGGGAAATGATCTCGCACATCGTCGACGCCAAAAGCCCGTTCACCCATTATCACAGCCTGCGGGTGGCCGATCTGGTCCACACCCTGACCGAGCGCCTGGGCTTCGATCCCAAGCGGCGCCAGATGTTGCGCATGGCCGCCTTGCTGCACGATGTCGGCAAATTGCGCACCCCCGATGAAATATTGGAAAAACCCGGCGCCCTCAGCGACGACGAACACGACGTCATGCTGCGCCATCCGCTGGACACCAAGATCGTGCTGTCGGCGCTGTTTCCCGACACCCCCATCGCCCGCTGGGCCGCCCATCACCACGAAAAGCTGAACGGCACCGGTTATCCGTTTGGCTGGCATGGCGAACATATCGACAGCGAAACCCGTCTGCTGACCCTGTGCGACATTTTTCAGGCGCTGTGTCAGATGCGCCCCTATCGCGGTCGGCTGTCGGTCGACCAGGTCATCGCCATCATGGACAAGATGTGCCTGTCCGGCGAGTTGGACCCGGAATTTTTCCAGCTGGTTCGCGTCCATCAGGATGAACTTTATCTTGTCGCCATCCGAGAGGGGTGATGACAAGAAATATACAAAGCAAAACCATATATCAACAAGGTCAACAGCAATACACAATGTGTACGCCCATTAACAATTGCACTTTAAATTGATGCCAATACCCCTGGACACGATCACTTTTTAATCGCACTCTTGTGAACAGCAGCCCCTCTATGTATAGGGCGCTGATGGGTTACAATCATTCATGGGGGTTTCTATGCTTAAGGACATGCTGGACAAGGCTTTCGAGAACAAGCCGGTGGCCGAAGTGGCCAAGGCTTCGCCCGCCGCTTTGCAGGGTATCTCGGATGCCGGCGCCGAAGCCCTGAAGAAGTACCTGGGCGTCTCGTCCATCGAGGATCTGGCGACCAACAAGTACGTTCTGTGGGCTCAGGCGATCACCACGCTTGCGACCATGAATAAGTAATCGCGTCTGGCCGTTGGCGGGGTCACCCCCGGACAACGAACCCCGCTTCCCACCAGGAAGTGGGGTTTTTGTTGCCTGTTCATTTGGCTAGGCCCAAGGGGCCGCGCGGCTTATGCCGCGGGAGGCAAGGGTTGCCGAGCAACCCGCCCGCCGTTTGAGGCCGTCGCTGACCGGTTCCGATCAGCGGGATATGGTATAAAGTCGCCGACCACCCCTTGCAGGAAAGCAGTCCCGGCCATGGTGTTTCGTCTTCCCGACTGGTTTTCGTCCGCCAAAAAATCAGGCCCGGCCAGGGGCGGCGGTTATAAGTTCATGAAGCCCAAGCCCGGCGCCTCGCTTTATGTACCCTCGCGCGGTATCCAGCGGGTCACCTTACCGGCCAAGGTTGATTTGCGGCAGTTCATGACGCCGGTGGAAGACCAAGGCGACACCAACAGCTGCACCGCCAATGCCGCTGCCGGGGCCTATGAATATTGGATCAAGCGGGCCAGCGGCCACAATTACGACGCCAGTCGGTTGTTCATCTATTACAACGCCCGCTGGCGCTGTGACGAACAGGATGTGGACGAAGGCAGCGTCATCCAACACGCCATGGAGGGCCTGACCCGTTTCGGCGTCTGCACCGAAAGCAAATGGCCGTTCCGCAAACCGCTGGTGACGCGCAAGCCCGACGGCACCGCCTATCAGGAAGCCGCCAAATACAGCATCCGCGACACGGTCCAGGTACCGGTCGAGTTGGAGGCCTGGAAAACCAGCCTGGCCGAAGGCTATCCCATTGTTTTCGGCTGTGCCTTGTTCGATTCCTTCGACGAATGCAGCGACAGGGGCGGCGTCGTCCCCATTCCCAAGGCCAGGGAAATCAGCCGGGGCGACCACAGCAACCACGCCATGTGCTGTGTTGGCTACTCCGACGTGGAACAAGTGTTCATCGTCCGCAATTCATGGGGGACGGAGTGGGGCGACCGGGGCTATTGCTACATGCCCTATTCCTATTTGATGAGCACGGAGTTCAACGACAGCGATTGCTGGACTTTCGTCCCCAAGGGCGACCCGTTGAGTTCTCGCGACACTTGGTCCGACGACCACGCCCCAGTGACCAATGGCGGCGCCGGTGTGGATTTCGTCATCCAGCAAGTCACCACCGAATTGCTGTCTCTCGTTGCCACCAACCTGTTCAAATTGGTCAGCGTCGACGCCAAGGACAAGTTGCCTGACCAGTATAGTCAATATTCCGAGGTGGTCGTTGATGGCCGCTTTGACGAATTGGAAAGCGTCGACATCGACGACGTCATCCTTGTTGATGACGAGTCCGACGACGGCGAAGATGAGGATGAAGACGACCAATCCGACGACGACGAGGATGAGGACGACGAATCCGACGATGACGAGGATGAGGACGACGAATCCGACGATGACGAGGATGAAGACGACGAATCCGACGATGACGAGGATGAAGACGACGAATCCGACGATGACGAGGATGAAGACGACGAATCCGACGATGACGAGGATGAGGACGACGAATCCGACGATGACGAGGATGAAGACGACGAATCCGACGATGACGAGGATGAAGACGACGAATCCGACGATGACGAGGATGAGGACGACGAATCCGACGATGACGAGGATGAGGACGACGAATCCGACGATGATGAGGATGAGGACGACGAATCCGACGATGATGAGGATGAGGACGACGAATCCGACGATGATGAGGATGAGGACGACGAATCCGACGATGATGAGGATGAGGACGACGAATCCGACGATGACGAGGATGAGGATGAGGATGAGGATGAGGATGAGGATGAGTAGTTTTTTGCTACCATCCACCTGTCGCTGATCACGCTTAATCTTGAGGGAATGTCATGGCGGAGAAAATTTTTATCGGTGGCGGCGAAAGCCCGCTGTGGCTCGACCTGTCCGTTGCCAACCGTCATGGCCTGATCGCCGGCGCCACCGGTACCGGCAAGACGGTGTCGCTGCGGGTGCTGGCCGAGGGATTTTCCGCCGCCGGGGTGCCGGTATTCATGGCCGACGTCAAGGGCGACCTGGGCGGTTTGGCCAAGCCGGGGGAAACGTCGCCACGCATCGCCGAACGGGCGGCAAAGCTCAAGCTTGACTGGCAAGGAGCCGGGCTGCCGGTGGTGTTCTGGGATCTGTTCGGTCGCCAGGGCCATCCGGTGCGGGCAACGGTTTCCGATATCGGCCCGATCCTGCTGGCGCGCATGCTGGGCCTGACCGATGTGCAGGAAGGCGTGCTCAACGTCGCCTTCCGTTATGCCGACGATGAAGGCCTTTTGCTGCTTGATCTCAAGGATTTGCGCGCCCTGATCAGCTATGTGGGGGAAAACGCCAACCAATTGAACAGCCGTTACGGGGCGGTGGCCTCATCTTCGGTCGGCGCCATCCAGCGCGCCTTATTGGCGCTGGAAAACCAGGGCGGCGACAGCTTTTTCGGCGAACCGGCCCTGGATTTCGCCGATCTGATGATGGTCGCGCCCGATGGCCGTGGCGCCGTCAACGTGCTGGCCGCCGACGAACTGATGAAAAGCCCGGCCCTTTACGCCACCTTCTTGCTGTGGATGCTGTCGGAACTGTTTGAGAGCCTGCCGGAAGTGGGCGACGTGGCCAAGCCCAAGCTGGTGTTCTTTTTCGACGAAGCCCACCTGCTGTTCAACGACGCCCCCACCGCCCTGGTCACCCAGGTCGAGCAGGTGGTGCGCCTGATCCGTTCCAAGGGCGTGGGCGTCTATTTCGTCACCCAATCCCCCCTGGATATCCCGGAAACCGTCTTGGGTCAGCTTGGTCACCGCATCCAACACGCCTTGCGCGCCTTCACACCGCGCGACCAGAAGGCGGTGCGGGCGGCGGCGGAAACCTTCCGCCCTAATCCGCGCCTGAACACCGCCCAGGCCATTCAGGAATTGGGCAAGGGGGAAGCCTTGGTATCGCTGCTGGACGGCGACGGCATTCCCGGAATGGTGCAACGGGCATTGATCGCCCCGCCGGCCACTTCGCTCAGCGTCCTGGCGGACGACCAACGCCGACAGGTCATGGAAGAAAGTCCGGTCAAGGGTGAATACGAAGCCGCCATCGACCGCGACTCGGCCTATGAACGCCTGACCGCCCGCGCCAGCCCAGTCCAGGACAGCGCCCCGACGCCGCAACACCGAGGGGCCTGGGGACGGGTGGAGGGCGCCCCCGCCCCGGCACCGCGCCGCCGTCCCGCCACCGACACCATCGCCGAAGCGGCGGTGAAATCGGTGGCTCGCGGCTTAGCCAGCAGTCTGGGCTCGGCCCTGGGCCGCCAGATCGTGCGCGGCGTGCTGGGGGCCATCCTCAAACGCTGAAGATCAGTGTCCCGGTCGCGCCGGCGGATGCGCCGGCGCCGGTGGACGGACGGCGGGACGGGGGGCATGGGCCGGTTCGTCATCGTCGTCGTCATGGTCCTTCGCCCGCAGGACGAAGCCACGCAACGCCCAACTGGCGGCGTAACCGATGCCGATGCCGAACCACAGGCCCGAGAACAGGAAGATCAGGGCGCGGCGCAACGCTTCATCACCGTCGCCAAAGGCCCCCAGCGACCACAGCATGGGGGTCGAGAACATGATGGCCACCGCCACCACTACCCCCAAGCGAGTCCAGCCCCCCGGGCGCAGCCACGTAAATCGAATATTCCCGGACATGATGGCCCCCTTCACTCGACTCTGTGCCTAATTTTGCGACTTTCCAGGCACAAGAACAATCTACCTTTAGGTGAATGGCGTCCTGACCCAAGAAAAATAACGAATAATCCCCCAACTTTCCCGTGACAACGAACTTACCGCACAGGTATTCCTTAAGCATGGATACCGGTCGTCAGAATGGGATCGGGAAAAGGAGAGCGGGCGATGGCGTCTGAACGCGCCAACTTTGAAATCCAGGTCATGAAAGATGGCCGTTGGATTCAACAGTCACTGGTCGCCGAAGAGGCGGCTGCGGTTACCGCCGCCAAAAAGCTGCTGACCGACAAGAAATGTGAGGGCGCGCGCGTCCTGCGCAATTGGGCGCGCGGCGACGGCACCTTCGATGAAAAAGAGATTTTCAGCCAGACCCAGGCCGTGCGTGACGACGGCCCCGTGCATATCGTCAAGATCGACGAGGCGCCGCCAAAATGCGAAGCGCCCACCGATTATTACGGCGCGCAAAGCCGCGCGGTGACCAACCGCCTGTTCCGCAATTACATGGAAAAGGCTTACGTCACCCCCACCGAGCTGATGCACAATTACAAGGAACTGAAGCGCCTCCAGGACAAGGACACGCTGCTGCCGTCGGCGGTGGACCGGGTCGCCATGTTGCAGACCAAGGATGGCGAGGGCGATTCCAAAACCCGGCGCGAGGAAATCTTCAAGTCACTGGACGAGATGTCGGCCAAGGCGCGCCGCGCCGACGGCATGAAGCTGCCCAAGCTCAACGGCGCCTTCAAGGACATGTACGACCATGTCGCCGGCCTGGCCGCCGAACCGACCGAGGCCGACTTCCTCGCCATGGTGGTGCTGTCGCGCGATCTGGTCGATGTCCGCTCCTGGGCCGGCAAACTGGAACGGCTGTGCGCCCTGGCGGCGGCGGAGGGTGACACCCATTCGCTGGCCTTGTTGGACGGCGTCATCGCCGACGTGCTGGGCTCGAACGTGGTTCAGGAAATCCTGGGCTTCCAGCCCAGTCTGGCGGCGGCCATCTGCGCCATGCTGGACCTGGCCGAAGGCACCTTCGTTTCCGACAAAAGCGAGTTGGGTGAATCTGCGGCCTTGCTCAACGACCTGTTCAAACAACAGAAGCTGCCGGAAAGCCGCAACATCCTGATCGACCGGGCGCACCGTCAGTTGCGCTCGCCCAATCCGCTTTATCGCAACGATCCGGGCAAGGAACGCGACGCCTTCATCCAGGTCGTCGGCCGCATGCTTGGCCCCGACGGGCCTTTGTTCGGCGCCGACACCGCCGAGGCCCTGACCACCCGCTATACCCGCATGCTGGACGAAGGCGGGGCCAAGGGCGTGACCATCGCCATCGCCAATTGCTTCAACGTCATGCCCGACATGGCCTATGGCATCATGTATCTGTGCGACTTGGCCGCCAGTCCCATCGGACCGGAACACAGCGCCGACATCATGGGTCATTTCCAGCGGGTCTTGAGTTGCGTCTCCATCCTGCGCCTGTGCCAGCGTGGGTTGACGCCGCGCGACAAGATGGGTCGTGCCACCGCCGCCCACCGGTCCATGCAGCGTTCACCCTTCCCCGCGGCCATGAAAGACAAGGTGTGCGCCCACATCGACGCCATCTTGGAACGCTACCTGATCGAAGAACAGATCATCGAGAAGCTGGATCACCATGACAGCCATCTGCGCGACCGTGCCGTCCGTCTGGTGCAGTTCTGCGCCGCCGGCGTGCTGCCGGAAGGCAAGGCCATGACCCGGGCGCGGGAACGTATTCTGACCCTGTTGCGTCAGCCCAATTTCGACGCCCATTTCGTTGACGGCATCGCCGACCCGGCCAAGGCACAAAAGGCCCTGCGCGATTTCCACGTGCTGCTGGTGCGCGCCGGGTTCGGAAAATAAAGGCCGGGGATAGCGCCCCGGCCTTTTCCCTTATCTCACCCCTTTTTCGCCAGGGATTCCTTGCGCGCATCCACCACCTGGGTGGCGGCACGCCCCGACAGTTCCTGCAAATGGTCGAAACGCCAGCCGAACGTGCCGACCCCCATGGTCAGGGACCGCAGTTCAACGATCAGGTCCCCCATTTCCGCCTGCGGCAGATAGGCTGACACCTGATCCCAGCCGGCCCAGCCTTCCTTGGCGTCGAAGCCCAGGATCTGGCCGCGCCGTCCGGTGATGATGCGCTGGGCTTTCGAGGTGAAATCGGTGGGAACCGAGATTTCCACCGCCAGGATGGGTTCCAGCAGCACCGGGTCGCATTGCGGCATGCCTTCGGCCATGGCGATGCGCGCCGCCGTCTTGAAGGCCATGTCGGAACTGTCCACCGCGTGATAGCTGCCGTCGGTCAAGGTGACGGCGATGTCCACCACCGGGAAGCCAAGGGCGCCCTGCTTGAGGAAATCGACCACACCGTCTTCCACCGCCGGAATATACTGACGCGGTACCGCGCCGCCGACGATCTTGTCCTCGAAGACGAAACCGGCGCCGCGCGGCTGCGGGCGAATGTCCACGTGGACGTCGCCGAACTGGCCATGCCCGCCCGATTGCTTCTTGTGGCGACCATGGACGCTGACCGGCTTCTTGATGGTTTCCTTATAGGGCACCGTCGGCTTGTGGGTGACGACACCCAGGCCGAACCGGCTTTTCAGCCGTTCCAACGCCACCAGCAGATGGATTTCGCCTTGGCCCCACAGCACGGTTTCGCCGAATTCGGCGTTCTGTTCCAGCCGATAGGACGGGTCTTCCTCGGCCAGTTTGGTCAGCGCCCCCGAAAGCTTGACGTCGTCGCCCTTTTTCTCGGCTTCCAGCGCCAGGGCGAACAGGGGCTCCAGCGGCTTGGGCCAAAGGGTGCCGCCCTGGTCGTCACCGCCCAGCACATCACCGGTCTGGGCATTGTCCAGACGACCGAAACCGACCACGTCGCCCAGACCCGCCTTGGTCATCTTGGCGGCGGTGCCCACAGCGGGCAGATACAGCCCCGACACCTTGCCGCCGGCCAAGGCCTGGGCATCGGCGAACTCGCCGCGCAGCACGCGAGCCCAGGACAGCTTGCCGGTATGGGCGGCATGGACGGTCTTGAACACCCGGGCGGTGGCGGCTCCGCCATTGGTGAAACCCAAACGGGCGGCGGTGGCGGTGGGGGCCGGCACGTCATGGCGCAACGCCTTCCACAGCCGGGTGATGCCACCATCGTTTTCGGCCGAGCCGAAGAACACCGGCACGATCAAATCATCGGCCAGATCGCGGGCCAGGTCGTCGTAAAGCTCTTGCTGCGGTGGGGTGATGTCTTCGAGCAATTCTTCCATCAGGTGGTCGTCGAAATCGGCCAGATGCTCCAGCATTTCCTGGCGGGCCAATTGTTCCTCGTCCTTGATGGCATCGGGAATCTTGATCAGGTCGGATTTCTGGCCGGGGCGGTACTTATAGGCCCGCTCGCTGACCAGATCGATGAAGCCGGTGACCTGCTCGCCCTCGCGGATGGGAACCTCGCGCAGCACCAGCGGGCGGTCGGACACGCCTTGCAGCGCCTCCAGCGTCTCACGCAGCCGGGTGCCGTTGCTGTCGATCTTGTTGATGAACAGGAGATGCGGCACACCGTGTTCATCCAGAAACTTCAACAGCGGCGCCACCATCACCGCGCGGGCGGGATCGGGTTCGCACACCACGATGGCGGCGTCCACCGCCATCAGCACATTATACGTGTCTTGCTGAAACTCCACCGAGCCGGGGCAGTCGATGAAGGTCCAGCGTTCGCCCAGATACTCGACCCCGGCCAGATTGGGCTCGACGCTCATCAGCCGGGCGCGGGCTTCCACGCTTGCATCACCGACGGTGTTGCCATCCTTGATGCGACCTTGACGGGGGATGGCTTCCGCGCGGAACAACAGCGCCTCCAGCAGGCTGGTCTTGCCGCTGGAAAACGGCCCCACCAGGGCGGCGGCACGCGGAAGCGAAACTGTCTTGCCAGTCATTGTCAGGCCCTCCCAAGCAATTTCTCTCTCTTATCGGCGAACATGGTCCTCCTTGTGCAAAAGGCTGGCAAGGGGCTTTGGCGACAGCCCAGCCTTTCGCCCGGCGCGGGTCGGTCTCGTGCTTCGCGCGGCTCGGTCTCGTGCTTCGCGCGGGTCGTTCTTGACGGGCTGCCCCCAAGGCGTCTAAACCCCATGCAACCCAATTCGATTCGCGCGTGCCGGAGGTTCCATGGCCAGCTATCAATACGTCTTTGTGATGAAGAACCTGACCAAGGCCTATCCGGGCGGCAAGGAAATCATGAAGGGCTTGACCCTTTCCTTCCTGCCCGGGGCCAAGATCGGCGTGTTGGGCGTCAACGGCGCCGGCAAATCGACCTTGCTCAAGATCATGGCCGGCATCGACAAGGAATATGGCGGCGAGGCCTGGGCGGCCGAAGGCGTGAAGATCGGCTATCTGGCGCAGGAACCGCACCTGGACCCGGCCAAGAACGTGCTGGACAACGTCATGGAAGGCGTCGGCGAGACCAAGGCGCTGCTGGATCGCTTCAACGAGGTTTCGGCCAAGTTCGGCGAGGAAATGTCCGACGACGAGATGAACGACCTGATCGCCGAACAGGCCGAATTGCAGGAAAAGATCGACCATCTCGACGCCTGGGATTTGGAGCGCAAGGTCGAAATCGCCATGGACGCCCTGCGCTGCCCGCCGCCGGATTGGTCGGTGGATAAGCTGTCGGGCGGTGAAAAGCGCCGCGTCGCCCTGTGCCGCCTGCTGCTGTCCCACCCCGACATGCTGCTCTTGGACGAACCCACCAACCACCTGGACGCCGAATCGGTGTCGTGGCTGGAACGTTTCCTGCGCGATTACAACGGCACCGTGGTGATGATCACCCACGATCGCTACTTCCTCGACAACGTCACCGGCTGGATTCTGGAACTGGAACGCGGCCACGGCATCCCCTACGAGGGCAATTACACCAACTGGCTGGAACAGAAGGAAAAGCGCCTGCAACAGGAAGAGCGCGAGGAAACCGCCCGCCAGCGTGCCATCCGCGACGAATTGGAATGGGTGCGCGCCAGCCCCAAGGCGCGCCAGACCAAGTCCAAGGCCCGTATCAACGCCTTCGAGGATCTGGTCGCCAAATCCCAGGAAAAGGCCACCGGCCCCGCCGTCATCTCCGTCCCGCCCGGTCCGCGCCTGGGCGGCAAGGTGATCGAGGCCGACAACGTCTCGAAAGCCTTCGGCGACAACCTGCTTTATGAAAACCTGTCGTTCCGCCTGCCGCCGGGCGGCATCGTCGGCATCATCGGCCCCAATGGCGCCGGCAAGACCACCCTGTTCCGCATGATCACCGGCCAGGAACAGCCGACCACCGGCACTTTCACCGTGGGTGAAACCGTGGTCCTGGGCTATGTCGACCAAAGCCGCGACAGCCTCGACCCGGACAAGACCGTGTTCCAGGAAATCAGCGACGGCCAGGAGGAAATCGACCTGGGGCGGCGTAAGATCAATTCCCGCGCCTATGCCGGCCTGTTCAACTTCAAGGGCGCCGACCAGCAAAAGAAGGTGGGCGTGCTGTCGGGCGGTGAACGCAACCGCGTCCATCTGGCCAAGATGCTGAGCCGCCCCGCCAACGTCATCTTGCTGGACGAACCGACCAACGACCTGGACGTGGAAACCCTGTCGGCGCTGGAAGACGCCCTGGCCGAGTTCCCCGGCTGCGCCGTGGTCATCAGCCACGATCGCTTCTTCTTGGATCGTATCGCCACCCATATCCTGGCTTTCGAGGGCGACAGCCAGGTGGTGTGGTTCGAGGGCAATTACCAGGATTACGAAGCCGACCGCAAGCGCCGCCTGGGCGTCGACGCCGACCAGCCGCACCGCATCAAGTACAAGCCGATCATGCGGACCTAAACCAACCGGCAAAAGCAAAGGCCCCGGATTTCTCCGGGGCCTTTTTTATTTACCGGTGAAAAAGTCCGTCGTCTCACTCGGCGGACTTTCCCCCCTAAGGATTATACCGCCCGTTCCTTGACATAGGCGCCGGGACCGTCCTCGACGATGGCAAGCTTGCCGTCGCCGGGGGTTCGCGCCGGCACCGGCTTGGTGCCCTTGGTCGCCCAGGCGTGCCAATCCGGCCACCACGATCCTTCCATCTGGGTGGCGCCGTTCAGCCAGGTGTCGGGATTCTTGACCTTCTTGTTGTTGGTCCAATAGCAGTACTTGTTGGCCGCCGGCGGATTGACCACCCCGGCGATATGGCCCGAGGCCGCCAGCACGAACTTGACCGGACCACCGGAATTCTGGGTCAGGGCATAGGTGGACTTCCACGGCGCGATGTGATCCTCACGCGCCGACAGCATGTAGATGGGGGTCTTGATCTTGCCCAGATCGATGTCGACACCATCCAGTTGAATGCCGCCCGGCTGGGTCAGCAGGTTCTGCTGGTACATCTTGCGCAGATAGAAGCTGTGCATGGCCGCCGGCATGCGGGTGGAATCGGAATTCCAGTACAGCAGGTCGAACGGGAACGGATCCTTGCCCAGCAGATAATTGTTGACCACGAACGACCAGATCAGGTCGTTGGCGCGCAGCATGTTGAAGGTCATGGCCATGTCGCGGCCATCCAGATAGCCATGCTCGCTCATCTTGGCTTCCAGGCTGACCAGTTGCTCTTCATCGATGAAGA
>Ga0075012_10000217_pt1 | contig 61903 bp, 34 predicted proteins | sample All_14_2_FD_71474 | JGI IMG/M metagenome (GOLD analysis project Ga0075012, IMG submission 71474) | Freshwater microbial communities in response to fracking from Pennsylvania, USA - Allegheny Zone_MetaG_DW_15 | ecosystem: Environmental > Aquatic > Deep subsurface > Groundwater > Drilled... | reverse complement strand
TGACTTCCTGAAATCTAGTCCGGTTTATGGGGCCTATAAAGAAGGAAATGGAAGGCAAAGGCACCTTTGAACAGAAGGTAACGAAGATAACAAAGCAAGGCAGAGGGAAGGCCGGGTTTTTATTTGGCGGATCCGGGCGGGTGTCCAGCAGGGATTCCTGGCTTTTCATTTCGCGTCGATCCTGTAGAAATCTTCAATGATTTTACGGGGTATGATATTGGCAGGGTGGGTGCTCGGGATGGGGTTGCTTTCGACCGCCCGGTCCCAAATTGAAGCCGTTGTCACGGTTTCGGGCGGAGTGAATGGGCAGTTCACCATCACCTTGGAGCCGACCAAGGCCCCGGTGGCCGTGGCCAATTTTATCGGGCTGGCCACGGGACAGAACGGCTGGATTGATCCGGTTACGGGCCGCCTACGGCGGGATCCTTTTTACAATGGGGTAACTTTTCACCGGGTTATTGCCGGGTTCATGTCCCAGACGGGTTCACGATCGGGCGATGGCACCGACGGGCCGGGTTATACCTTTGGCAACGAAATCGATGGTACACTCACTCATGCCACCCCCTACACCGTGGCCATGGCCAATTCCGGGGGGACTTTTTCGAACGGGTCGCAGTTCTTCATCACTACCCCGGCATCGGCTGCGTTCTTGGACGGGAGCTACACCATCTTCGGGAGGGTCACCTCAGGTACGGCGGTGTGTGATTCAATCAATTCGGTGGCGACCACGGGTAGCCTGGGAACACCTGCGGACAAACCCCTGACGGATGTGACGATCAGTTCGATTGTGTTCAGCGGGGATTCGCTGGCAGGGTTCAACCTCAAACCCCCGGGATTGCCCAGAGTGACCACCGCCAAACCGCTGCTTAAAATCAACGGGGCGTCCTACGCACTGTCCTACGACCACCAGCCCTACTCCGCCTATTTTGCCAGCAGCAGTGCGGATCTGGCGACCTGGAGCCGGTTCATCAATGGGCCCTACTTCCATGCCGCGGCCCCGGCGGCGGGAGACCTCGATGTCACCAGCCTGGCTGTTGGCACACGCTATTTCTTCCAAATGCCACGGGTGGATTACAGTCTGGCCCGGAATACCCTTGTGCCCTCTTCCATTGCCAATAAGACTTTATCTTTTCCCGGGATTTTTGGTATGGAGCAAATGCAAATGACCTTCAATGCGGCCGGGACAGGCGGGACATATAGTTTCAAATACCCGGGCGATTCGACCCAAACCGGCAATATCACCACTGTGAGTTATATTCCGGGCAACAGCCCGTATGCCCCCTTTCTTTACGTCATGTGGGACAGTGTGGATGACCTCGAGGGAAACCTTGAAATTGCATTTGATCGTCTGGAGTATGCGACGACGACTACGGGCAATCACTATACCCGCAGTAATATGGGCGGTTATTCCAACACATCGGGCCCATTCACCTCCACCCCGTAGAATTTTCCTGTAGCCGCGAGGGTTCATCGCGGAGGGGCGCAGGGGGGGCTAAAGATCCGCACGGATCGCATCCACTTCCAACTCGAAGAGCAGGTTGTCGCGGCAGACCACGCTGTGCGAGAGGATGAGCGGGATGCGGGGCACATCGCCGCGGGACAGGAAGTCTTCCAGTGCCGGGGCTTCGTGCGGGTGGCGGAAATAGGCGATGCCCCGGACGACATCGTCCCATTGCATGCCCCGGCTTTCGAGCAGGGCCCCGACGACATCGAAGGTTGTTTGGATTTGCCCGTGGATATCCCCCACATGGGTGGTGGCTCCGGAGAGGTCGATGCTGGCCGTGCCGGAGATCATGAGGCGGCGGTGGTCCGGCAGGCGGCTTTCCACCGCCCGGCTGAAGCTGCTTCCGTAGGCGGTGGCGGCTCCCTGGAGCGGCGAGTCCACGGCGGCGGATTCCACCTGTTTCTCCGGTCCTTTCACGGCAATGAGGGCGGCGAGGATTGCGGTCTCTGCGGGATTGGCCGCGCCGATCCCGGTGCTCGCGGGGACCAGGCCGTCGAATACCCGGTGCTGATTGAAGAATCCAGTGCGGACCCGGTTGAATTCATCATACCAATCCAGGATCCGGTCCAGATAAAAGCGGGTGCGGACGACATGGGAAAAGTTCATCCCCGCCCCGGCGAGTGCGGCGTCAATGTCGGCCAAAACCCCGGAGGTTTGTTCCCCGGGGGGAAGGTTGATACAGGTGGGACGGAGGTCGCCAAGTAGCGCGACCCGGGCGTCATCGGGACCGTAAACCGAGCCGATGGTGCGCCCCCCGCATTCGAGGTTTTGCACTTCCATGTCGCCGGTCACGGCGTGGAGGAAGATTCCGCCGAAAGGCGGCAACCCGGTGACATCGTCGACCCAGGTGATGGGAAAGGGGGCGCGGTTGATGTGCAGAATGGCACAGGCTTCCGGAGCCATGGCACGGGCGCTGAAGACATGGGCATTGACGATCCGGGCGTCTTCTTCGTCCATCCACCGGGCGGCCCGCCGGAAGAGAGCCAGGGCATCATCCCCCTTTTGGGCGGTCATGGTGAGGTAGCATTCACCCCAGTTTCCGTGCGGATGCCGGATGATGGAGCCTCCGGGGATCGGGGTGCGTGGAAGGGCCGGGATGGGGGGTGTTTGGGTGTTCATGGTGAGAGTATGTAGGGAACTGCGGGGAGAAAGCCCATGGAGGGCGGGCGTTGTTTCGGAGGGTTGGCGGCATCTTTGGGAGCTTCGGGGAATACTTCAAAAATCAAATTGCCCGCGGACGGGGGCTTGGATTCCGGTCCGCAATTCAGTTCCACTTTCAAAGCGGTTCCCTTGCGTGAAACTTCACCCAGGGCAATGCCTGGGGGCGGATTTCGCAGTTCCAAACGAAGCAGCGGCAGGGGGGCTCCCTGGGCTCCTTGGGGTCCGTTCAGGTGCAGATGGGTGCTGCCGCCCGGGTGAAATCTCAGCGGTAGGCGGGCCTCGATTTGGTACGGGTTGTTGCCCCTTCCGGGGAGGATCACGCCCATCAAGGATTGGGAAGGGAGGAGATGCCGGTAAAGAAACGCCTGCATGGTGTCGTCCGTGGGCAGGGCCTGCTGCACGACCTCCTGTCCGTCGATTTGTGCCCGGCCTTCAAGGGCAAGAGGGGTGGGCTCGGGAACGGGTTTTCCCGTGGCGGTCAGGGTCAGAGTGACATGGCTGGTTCCTTCCGGGATTTGGGCCCCTACCAGCCGCAGGTTTTCCGCTGGATTTTTTAGGGCAAGTTTGATGGGTCCGGAAAAACCGTCCTGGCGAAGGGCATAAACATCCACCGGAACGGGCTGGTTGGTGCGCAGATTCAGTGTCGAGGGACTGACACGGAGTTCAAATCCCGGGCGCGGAGGGCTGATGCGGAGGCGGTAGGCGAAGGCCTCGCCCCCCTGGCCCTGGGAGTCGGTGACACGGATTTGATAGGTTCCGGTGAAGGGAAGCTGCGTCCGCAAATAGGAATCCGCCGCATGGGTCTGGATTCCCCCGGTCAGGCGGAGTTCCCCCTCTTTTTCCTCGTAGTCGTCATTCCAGGCCACGGTTTTACCCGTCGAATCGGTCAGGACCACGACGGAATCCAAGGGGGATTGGAGCCGGCGGGCCGTGATATCGGCAACGATTTCCGAGCCCGCAGTCGCTTCGAACCGGAAGCAGTCGAGATCGCCCGGCTTTTGGATGTGCCCGTCAAGGACGACCGGAGTGGGAACGGCCATGGCCGTTGAAGGGGAATCGTTGGGTTCGACTTCCTTGACGGTGGGAAGATCCTCCACGGCGTAGGGAAGGGAATTCGACCAGTTGCCACCGGAAAGGATGCGGGCCTGGCGGATGGATCCGGGGCATGGACTGGTGTCGAGATCGATTTTTTTGACGGGCAGATTGAAGCCCGTGAGGGTGGCGCTGGCGGCGCGTCCGGCTGTGGCCCCTGCGGGGGTCATGCTGGTGATGAAGGGCAGTTCGCCAATGGCGATGCGGTAGACAAAATCCTCCCGCCCCCGGAAAAGGGAATCGCGCACCTCAAGTTGATAAATCCCATCGGCGGGGGCCTTGAAGACCAGCACCGGGTCGGGATCGAAACGGAAGGCATCGGCAAAGGCCAGCTCTTTTCCTTTGTCGTTGAACAGGGCGACGGTGATCTGGAACCACCCGGGGACGGCATCGGCCAGGAAGGGGATGAGGGCGCGGGCGCGGGTTTGGATGACCAGTTGTTGTCCGGCCCGGGCGCTGAAGCGGAACCGGTCGACATCGCCGGGGAAGATCTGGCCGTTGACGAGTACCGGGAGCGAGAGGGCTTCCGGGGGATCCTGGTTTTTGGGCAGATTGGCTTCGTTGGGTTCGTATTCGCGGGCCTCCGGAACGGTGCCGGTTTCAAAGCGCAAAGGATTGGTGAGGCCATCGCGGGTGATGAGGCGGAGTTCGCGTTCCCCGGGAGGCGCATCGGCGGCAATGTCGAGGTTGAAGGTGGCCAGGTCGGCCAACTGGGGATTGGGCTGGGCGTTTTTCTTGGGCATCAAGAACTGATAGGAGAGATGGTTGAGTTCACGGAGGTTGAGGGTGGAAATGGATTCCAGATAAGGGATGTCCGGGAGCGCGGGCGGTGGTTTGGTGGGGTCGGCGTCTTTCGGGGGTTTGTAGACAGGGGGCGGTTTCCCGGTGAGTTCGGCGCGCCGGGACTGGATGAGAAACCTGATGTATTCACGAACCTCATTGTCGATATTGCGGTTCGGCTTGTACGTCTTCAAATTTGAGACGGTGATGCCGCTGCCCGTGATGGCCACTCCAGTTGCGGTGCGGAGGTTCTGGCCGTAAACCAGGACATGGACGGTGGTGCCCGACTGTCCGCCTGCGGGAAAGAGGCAGCCCACATGGGGGCCCACGCGGGTGGGTTGGGCCATGGCGGTGGCCATGGATCCGGCCAGGAGACCTAGAAACGCCAGACAGGAAAGCCAACGGTTACATGATTTCATGGAGCCGTCCCGGGGTTTTGATCCCCCAATCGGCCGCATCCAGCGGCATGATTTTGGCATCGATTCCCTGCGTATTGGGCAGGGGTGAATCGGGGTCGAGTCCCATGAGTTCGCAGATGCTGCCGTGCAGATCCTGGGGCAGGACCGGGCGGGATTGGACTTTTTCGCCCTTGGGATCGGATTCGCCCACGACCATTCCGCCCTTGAACCCGCCCCCGGCGACGAGGGTGGAGAAGCAGGAACCCCAGTGGCCGCGGCCGCCGTTCCATGGCGATTCCATCAGAACCTTGGGCGTGCGCCCGAATTCCCCCCCGCACCAGATGATGGTACTGCCCAGCAGTCCGTGCTCCTGGAGATCTTGGATCAGGGTGGCGAGGCCGCTGTCGAACTCGGGAAGTTTCCTCCGCATGGCCTCGAAGTTCTGTTTGTGGGTGTCCCAGCCCTTGTAGTTGATCGTGATGTAAGGCACACCTTTTTCGACCAGGCGGCGTGCCATCAGGCAGGACTGTCCAAAGGTGTTCCGGCCGTAGCGGTCGCGCAGGGCGTTATCCTCGGTGTTGAGGTCGAAGAGCTTGCCCGTGTCCCCCAGGGTGAGTTGGTAGGCCTTTTCTTCGCCCTGGTCCATTTTTCGGAATGCGGATTCTTCCGGAAGGGATTTGCCGAGCAGGTCGATGCCGTGGAGCAGTTCGCGGCGGGAAACCATGCGCTCCGGGGTGACGCCCTCGATGGCAATGCCCTCGACGGCGAAGATGGGCAGGGCCGGGTTGCCCCCTGTGGCGAAGGGTTTGTATTTCGGCCCCAGGAATCCGGCCTCGGAAAAACGCCCCTGGGGTTCGGTGAGTACAATGTAGGGGGGGACATCGCTGGTATAACCGGAGTCGTAGCCCCGGCATCTTGAAATGATCGCGCCGAGGGTGGGATAAACGAGATTGCCCGGCTGGCGCCCGGTCTGGGTGATATAGGCGGCGGTTTCATGCCCATTATTGCCATGGGTCATGCTGCGGATGAGGGTGTATTTGTCCGCCTGGGTGGCCAGTTGGGGCAGCAGTTCACAAATGCGGATTCCATCGACGTTGGTACTGATGGGATTGCTGAGAGGGCCGCAGTAAGCGGCCCCGGCCTCGGGCTTGGGGTCGAAGGTATCGAGGTGTGGCGGGCCTCCCCACATCCAGATTTGGATGATGGATTTTGCCGTGGCGATGCGTTTGGAAGGAGTGGCGTCGCCGGCCCAGAGCCGGGATTGGGGAAGTGCGGCGGCACCCGCGGCCATGAGGCTGGTGCGGAGAACCTGGCGGCGGGTCCATTCGATGGAGTTATTCCGGTAGTTCATGGAGGGCCTTTCATTCAATGTTGGAACAGAAATTCCTTGGTGTTGACCAGGGCCCAGGCGAGATCTTCGGCGCCATTGCGGTAGTTGCCGCTGGGTGTGTTCATGGTGGCCAGGGCCAGTTCCTTCTCGGCTTCACTCGGAGGACGGGCCACAAAAAGCAGATAGATTTCCTTGACCAAACCCGGCAGGTCCTGCTTACGGCTGTCGATCACGCGCTGAACCCCCTGTCCGCGCACGATTTTGCGCTGGATATGGGAGGAGTTGAGCATGTGGAGTCGCTGGGCGTCGGAGGGTTCATTGGCCCTTTCGCTGAACCGCCCGGTGTCGCGGTTGGACCGTGAGAAAAGTTCCAGGAACGGGCTGGTGACACTGGCATCGGGGAGGCCGATGGCGCGGTGGGTATCGGGAATGATGGAATAGGGTTCGGGGATGAGGCTGGTGTAGGATTCACGGGTTCCGGAGATTTGGTTGAGGGCATCGATCAGAACCTCGGCATCCAGGCGGCGGATGGGATAGTAAGCGAAAAGGGCCGCGGCCTGGGGATGGGTGGAGTGGGGCACCGGGGATTGCTGGTAGGTGCGCGAGGTGGTGATGAAGCGGAGCATGGTTTTGAGGTCGTACTGGTTCCGCACCAACTCCTGTGAGAGGACGGCGAGCAGGGCCGGATTGGAGGGGGGATTGTCATCCCGGATGTCGTCGGGTTCATGCACCACGCCGCGTCCATAGACCCATGCCCAGATCCGGTTGGCCGTGGCACGGGGAAAATACGGATTGCCCGGTTGGAGAAGCCAGTCGGCCAGCACGACCCGCGGATCGGAGGAGGAGGGGATGGTCACCTTGGTGCCGTCGGGATAAACCGCCTCCAGCGGGCCGGAGGGAGCGGGATCATTGCCGACGATTTCCTCCTTCCATTCATCCGTGGCCTTGAAGCGGATGCGGGTGAAGAAAGCCTCGAACCCCTTGCGGCGGTCTGCCGGCCATGTTTCGGTGCGGCTGCAGAGAAAAGTCAGGGCGGCTGCGGAGGCGAAGGCCGAAGGTTCGCGTCCCTGGACGGCGCGGAAAAAATTCGCCGGGGGCACGCGGAAATTGCTGCCGCTGGAGGTCAACAATTCGCGGGCAAACTGGTCGAGCGGGCGGTTTTCACGGAAGGCATCGCGGATCCACCGGTGATAGGCCTGTGTGGCATTCGGCCAGAGGTTGATGGGATATTCCGCCTTCAGCCGCAGGGCATCGCCCCAGCGCATGGCCCAGAATTCGGCGAATTCCTCGCGTTCCAGCAGGCTGTCGATCAGGGCGGCTCGCTTGTCGGGTTGCTTGTTTGAAAGGAAATCTTGTACCGCTTTCGCATCGGGCAGGGTTCCGATGAGATCGAGGTGGACCCGCCGGATAAAGACCGCATCGGAGCAGGGGGGGGAGGGCTCGATACCCTGGGATTTGAGCACCGGAAGAACCGCCTGGTCGATGGGATGTGGTGCGAATGCCAAGTCAGGCGCTTCAAAGGCGGAAGCAGCCGGATTTTCGGCGCCACTAACGGTCAAAGCTGGGATCGACAATAACAAGGCGATTAGAGGCAAAACCCCACACGGGCGGCTTCGGACCCTTCCGATGTCGCCCTGGCTGCCTGACCACAAAGCGGACTCTTTCACTACTACATATATTAACTAAACGAATCCTTATTAGTTGTCATTATTAGATAAATAAATGTATGGCCATGAAAACCTTATATGGGATATCGGTGCGTGTTTTCAGGAAAATCCCCGCACAGGAGGGGGGGATTGGGATAGCCGTAGCCGCAAGGGCTTGGGGGAGAGGCAGAAGGCCGGGGAATCTATTTCCCGGCGAAGAGGCGGCTCAGGAGACGGCGGGAACGGTTGATGACCCCACCGCCCATGCCGACGGTGGTCACGGCCAGCATGGCTGTGGCTGAGAGGGCAGTGGTCGTGGTGGTCTGCGGGGTGACGGCCACCTGGTATTCGTCACGGAGGCGGTAGGCGTCGGGAGTGCCGGCCACAGGAGGCGTTCCTTCACCTTCTTCGTTTTCAAAAGCGCTTTCGTCGAAACCGTTCTCGTTATGGAATCCCATATTGGGATCCGGGGCATCGAAGTCCGGATCATCGGAACCGGCTTGGAGGAGGAAATCGCTCAAGGGGACATAGCCGTTGGGCGTGGCCACAAAAACATCGGGGGTGGTGCCCTGGTCGGGATCGGGTGAGAACAAATCCCCCAGCAAACCACCCAGATCAGAGCTGTCCCCGGGCGAACCGAACATGATGTTGTCCGGGAAGTAGGTCATGAAGGTGTAATTGGGGGTCTGGGGATTGCCGATGTAAACATCGCCGAAATCGCCGATGGCGTGCAGCTCCCGCGGCCCGAGTTCGAGCATTTCCGGGTGGGCATAGGGCGTGCCATTGACCGGCGACCAGATGTGGACGAATTGGGATGCGCTGAAAGGTTGGATGATGATTTTTCCGGTGCCGTCCACGGTGGCTGTGCCTGCCAGGAATTCCATGTGGTCTGCGGTGAGCGTGGTGTTGCCGTTGAGGGAGAGACTGTTGTAGAGGAAAAGCGTCGCACCCTCGCCGACCAGGAGCTTGATGTTGCCGTTGAGCGAAACGATCGAGAGGACGGTGAGGTCGCCTCCGCCCCGCTGGTTGAAGGAGAGGTTGCCGTCACCCGTGCTGTAATGGGTCAGGAGGAAGTCATTGGTCGAATAATTGGTCAGGTTCATGTCACCCGTGGCCGTGGAAGCGGACAGGATGCGGCCGGTGGTGAGGGGCGGGTTGATGTCCCCCAGGCCGGTCTGGGCATCGAGCGTGATGGTTTCGCTCATGATGTTGACCGCCTCAATATTGAGCAGGGGGTCGGTGCCGTTGATATTGGCGGCGGAAGTGAGGAAAATGTCGGCGTTGGACGGGGCAAGAACCCCGGGGGTTCCGCTGTTTTCGCCCGCGGCGACAAAGTTGACCACAATGCCCCCGAGGGTGGTGGTGAGGAAGATGTCGTTGGCATCGGTATCCACACCGGTGCGGACGTCGGTAACAAGCATGGCGCCGTCGAAGACGATGCTGATCAGGCCGTCTGCAGCATAGATCCGTTTGAGTTCGCCACCCTTGGTATTGTGGATGTAGATGCCCCCATCAATCGAAGCCTCGGCCTCGATGGTGTCGGCGGTGACATTGAAGACGTTGGCCGCCGCCGCGATGCCGTGCGTGGTGATGAGGCGGATATCGGTGGCTTCGACGTGGACCGCGGGGAGCGTGGTCCCGGCAAAGGCCTCGATCCGGTCTCCGGCGATGACTTCGAACAGGCCGGACGGGGTGAAGGCATGGACGACGGTGAGGCTGTTCAGCTCGTTCACCGAGGTGTCACCGGCGGTCCCGGTGATGTCGGTGGTGAGGAAGCTGGTGTCGGTGATCATCGTGATGCCGGCAAGGGCCTCGGCGATGAGGGTGTCCGAGATGATGCGGCCGACGGTCTGGTCGATGACCCCGCCCGTGGCCGTGAGTTCGACCCGTCCGGAGGCGCTGTCGGTGTAGAGGATATTGACCGTGATGTCGCGGGCGGCGGTGAGGAGGACCTGCTCCCCGGGTGTTTCCGCCTTGAGGTTGACCACATCGATGTCGCGGGAGCTGTTCCCGTAGACTGAACCATTGTTGACGAAGACCGAAGTCAGGGTGACATCGCCGGCCGAGCCGAAAGTGTCGAAGGTGAAATCCCCGCTGAAGACCTGCAGGTCCTCGACCGTGATATCGTCCGATTCGCGGAGGGTGACATCGCCGGCGGCGAAGGTCTGACCGTTGAGGACGTCGAGGTCGGTGGTGAGGTCGATGTAACCCCAGGCGTCGATGGTGGTATAGCCGGCGCGGGTGATCTTGTCGTCGCCCGTGGCGAGATCGGAAACGTTGCCGTAGACGATGATCGTGAGATCGTCGGTCCCGATGGCTCCGGCCCGGATGAGGTCGATCCCGAGATTGCCGGGGGAAGTGATGGTCGAGGTGAGGGAGTCGTATTCCCCGATGGTGAGGAAGATGTCGCCATCCTGGGTTGTGAGGTCGGAGACGATGAGGTCGTTGCGCTCGGTGAGGGTGAAGTCGCCCGTTCCGGTGACGGCCCCGTTGAGGAGGCGGATGACTGTGTCGATGGTTGAACCCGTGACGGAGAAGGCGTTGAGGGTATCGGCGGAGAGTTTGCCTGTTCCGTGCAGGATGGAAGCACCGGCATCGAGATTGACGATGTGGCCGAGGGCGGTCACGACATCATGCTTGATGTTGGCGGCGGCATTTACGGTCAGGTCGCCATCAGCGAGGATGACGGGATTGAGTTCAATGGAGCCGGTTTCGTCGAAGAAAACGTCGCCCGTGTCGTAGGTTTCCAGATCGAGGTTGTCGACCCGGGTGCGGAGGTTGACGGCATCATCGCCCGCGCCCGCATCGCCATAGATATCGGCGGTGAGCTGGAGGGCGGTGAGGAGCGAGGAGGGGCCGGTGTTCTTGACCAGGCCCTCGATGGTGAGCAGGACGGTCCCGGCGGAACCGGCGTCGAGGATGCCGACAGTGAGGTCGGAGGCGAAGGTGGTGGCGTCGTTGAGCGTAATGGAAATGGTGTTGGCGGCGCTGCTGGTGATGGAGCGGAGGAGCGTGGTGGTGACATCACCATTGGCCTCGATCATGACCGGGCCGTTCTCAACCAGCAGGCTGTCGATGACGAGGCCGTCGGTTTCCCAGAGGTCGACGCCGCCGTCGTCGGTGGTGAGACCGTTGAGCGAAGTGGCACGGGTGCGGAGGGCGACGGCGTTGCCGGTGGTGGCGCCATGGGCAATGAAGCTGAGCAGTGCGGCGGTAACGAGACTGGCCACTCCGGTATTCAGGATGATGCCGTCGGCTTCGAGGGTGACATTGCCGGAGGTCCCGGCGTTGACCGTGTTGACGGTGATGTCTGCGCCCATGCCGGCATCGTGCGTGCGGAGGGTGACCGGATTTGCCGAAGCCGAGGTGAGGGATCGGACGAGAGTGGCCACCAGATCGCCGTCTGCATCAACGGTAATGAAACCGTTGTTGGTGGTGACTTCTTCCAGTGTGACGGCGGACAGGTTGTCGATGATGACATCGCCAGGGGCGGCAGTGACGAGGTCGAGGGTGTTGATGTCGGTGACGAGATCCACGCCACCGGCGGAGGCGCCGTTGAGGCCGGATTCGATAGTGAGACGGTCGGCACGAACGTTGAAATCGCCGGAAGCCGGGGTGGTCTTGGTGATTTCGCCGTCAACAAAGAGCGAGACGTCGAATGACTTGGTGGCGTCGATTTTGCCGACATTCAGGTTGCCGCCGACGGTGAAGGTCATGTCGGCGTAGGTTGAGACGGCCGAAAGGATGTCCAGGGCGTTGTCTTCGACCACGGTCAGGAGTTTCGGGCCGGTGCCACCAGAGAGGGACGCAGTCAGTTCGTCGATATCGGTGTAGGCGGTGATATTGCCGGGGGCGTGGACGATCAGGTGGTGGGCGGTCAGTTTGCTGGCCGAGTCGGCCATGGTGATGTCGCCGGTGTCGGTATCGAGATCGATGATGGAATCGTTGGTGGCGGCAAGAACGGAGACCTGATCCACCGTGATGGTGCCGTGGGCATCGAGGTAGAAGGAACCATCCACGACCGAGACGGTATCCAGGGTGATGGCGTCGTCCTCGTTGATATCGATATTGCCGGGCTGCTGGGTGCTGGCGATGAGCGTTTGGATGGCGGTGTTGAGGGGAGAGGTATTGGTGCCGATGCCGGTCCAGGAGGCGGCGGAAAGCAGGTTGGCGGTTACTTTCGGGCTGGTGGCACCGGCGAGGGTGCGGATGGCTCCACCGTAGGCGGTGAGGAAGGCGTCGTCCGCCCCGCCTGTTCCGGCGGTGAGGGTGCCGATGAAGAGGTTGCCCGAGGTCAGGACGGTGGAAGTTCCCGAGTTGTATTGTCCGACGGTGATGGTGACATCTCCGCTGGTCGTGGTGGCGGAAACAAGATCCAGGCTGTCCGTTTCAGTGACGACAAGTGCGCCGGCAGCATTCACGGCAACTGTGAGCGCATCGATGCCGGTGTCGAGGGTGGTGGCACCGCCCGACGTGACAAAGAGCTCGTTGCCGAGAATCTTGGCCGCGGCGTCGATGTCGAGGATCGATCCGTCGACCGTGAGGGTGATGTCCCGGGCCTTGGCATCGATGGCGGCGACGGTCAACGAGGGATTGGTGGACGCGTCGGTCGCAGTGATGAAGATGTTTCCGGAGAAGGCTTCGATATCACGGACAGTCAGGTTTGCCGGAGTGAGGATGCGGATTTCGCCGAAGCTGGTGGTGAGGACATTGAGTTCGGAGAGGTCGACGACCAGGTTGACGGCGTCGTTGCCTGCTATTGCGTTGCCGTTGGCCGTGGCGAAAAGGTCCCGGCCGGTGATCTTGGGCGTTCCGGTGGTCTTCTTGAGGATGAGGCCGTCGGAATCGAGGGTGATATCGGCGCGGACGGAAGATCCGGCGGTGGAAAGGGTGCCCAGGCGCATGAGGCCATCGCCCCCGGCGCGGGTTTCCAGGTAGATGGTATTGTTGGCGGAACCGGCACCGACGGTATTGGTGAGGATGCTGTCGGCCTGGAGGGCGTGGCTGGTGGAGATATCGATGAGACCGTTGGAGGCTTCGGCCAATTCAACAACAAAAGTGGATCCGGAAGTGCCGGTGTTGTTGATGAGGATATTGCCCTGGCTGACCCCCGAGGGCAGGGCTTGGAGGTTGACGGTGGTCACCTTGGTGACGAGTTCGATGTCGCCCTTGCTGTCGGCGGTGAGCTTGTTGGCGATGACGTGCCATTCGCCCGCGACGATGGGATCACTGGCCAGTTCTGAAATTTCCCCGGCCACGTCGAGAACGACATTGCTGGTGCCCGCATTGATGGTGTGGACGAAGAGATCCCCGGAGCCATATGCATCGCCGGCCGTGCCGACCTGGAAATTGATCGAGCCATTGACGGTATTGGCATTGGTCAGGTTGAGGGAATCGTATTCGTCGATGGTCAGGTTGCCGGTGCCGAGGATCTGGGCATTGATGAGGTTGACCACACGGGTTTTGACCGTGATGGAACCGGTGGCAATGACTTCGAGGTTGTCGACGGTGATGCGCCCGCCACCCGCCTGGGTGATGCTGCCCTGGTTGGCGCGGAGGCTGACGAGATCATCGATGGTGAAGACGGCGGAAGAACCGACGATGATGCCGCCGGAAGCCGAACCGCTTTCGGCTCGGAGGTCCGCGCCGGCGCCGGAGGCGATGAAGGTGCCGTTGAGGGTGACCGAGCCATTGGTGGTATTGACGCCGGCCTTGAACTGGAGGAGACCGTCCACTGCGGAGGAAGTAAAGGTTCCTTGGACCGTCAGGTCCTTGTCGGCATTGACCAGGATGCTTTGGGCGGAGAGTTCGCCGGCGGAGTTGAAGGTGACGCCTCCTTCGACTGTGCCGCTGGTCGAGGTGAGATCGTAAGCGTCGAACTGGAGCGTATCCGTGGACGAGAGAACCCCGGAGGTTACCCCGTCGTTGGTGAAACCGGCAATGATCTGCGAGCCACGGACAAGCAGTTTGTCCTTGAAGGCGTAGTTGCGGACATCCACCGTTCCGGTCTTGGCCGTGGAATCATCCTTGGACCGGCCGATCATGATCGTTCCGAAGCCGTTCTGCCAGGAATCAAGGATGGCCTTGGTGAGGAACATCGTGTTGGACGTGGCCGACTCCGTGGTTTTTCCCACCTCAAAGTTGAGCAGCTCGCTCTGGTTCAGGATGATCAGGCTGCCGGTGCCGATGAGGGAGCCGGTGCCGGCGGGGAAATTGGTGGTGACCGTCGTGGTGGTCGTGACCCATTCCTTGACGGTGGAGGTTGTCGCAGTGCTGACGGGGTAATATTCGATGCGGGTGTAGGTCAGGGAGAACAGGAAATAATTGACAGTATAAGTGACCACCCTGGGCTGGTACGTGGTGGTGTAGGTGGTTTTGACCACGTCCTGCAGCGTGGTGGCGGTGATGGTGCGGTCGTTGCTGTAGGCGCCAGCCAGTTCGATGTCGTCGGCAATGATGATCAGATCCTTGCCTCCGCCGGCCACGATGGTGCCGTAGGTCAGTTTGAAACCGGACGCCACATCCAGGCGGACGGTGCCGTTGGCCGTGCTGATGCCATCGAGATTCTGGGTTGCGCGGACATTCAGGTTGGCGGGGGAGAAGAGGTAGATCCCCCGGAGGCCGGAGGCGTTTTCCAGGGAAGAGGTGGCGGCAGAGATCTTGCCGGATTGGACCTTGAGCGAATCGGTGTTGGTGCCGATGCTGTCCCGGGCGCGCATTTCAAGGGTGCCGTTGTCGGCGCGGATAATGCCACCGGTTTCGCCCGGGGTATTGGCGATGGAGCCGGTGGGGACGTAAAGGGTGATGATGCCGTAGCCGTTTCCGGTGGTGCCGGTGCCCTGCGCGAGATAGATCCCGGCCGCAGCACCGACGTAAAGGTCGGAGGTGAGGAGGGGGTTGGTGTTCTGTACGTTGATCGTGAGATTGCGCGTATCAGTGGCGGAATTGGCATTCTGAAGGACGAGGTTGTAGGCGACGTCGAGGGTTTTGCCGAGGTTCAGGGTAACGTCGTTGAGGCCGGTCAGGGCGACATTGCCCACCATGATGATGCGGCCGGTGTTGATATTGCCGCCGACAATCTGCTGGTAGGTGGATGGGTTGGCGGCATCGCCCCAGATGAGTGTGGAATCCCCGGCATCGAGGTCGATTTGTTCCAGGCCGGCAAGGGTCATGCGTTCGCGCCCGTTGGTCACGGACGTGGAATTGTAGGTGATGGTGTCGGCGAAGGTCTGGGTGAGGAGAAGGCGGCTGTTGGAGCCCGCGGCGGTATCGTCGATGTTGACCCGGCCGATGTTGAGGTTGGCGTCCTTGTTGTAAACCTTGAGCGGATCGCCGAGGAAGACGTTGTAGAAGTTGTTGCCCCCGCCGCCGTTGAGGGTGAGGGTTTTGTTGGGGGAGAAGTGGAAGACGTTGAAGATGTCGTCGCCCGGGGTGCCGGTCCAGCTGTCGATGCTGTTGGTGCCGGAGGGGTCGACGGCGTAGTAAACGGTGTCCAGGCCGCGCTTGGTGCTTTGGACCAGGGGGCCGAACTGGAATTTGGCCCCGGTGCTTGAGGCGTCGACCACATAATCGGACAGGCCGGCTGCGTAGCCGCTGAGGGTGCCCCCGGCAAAAGTGACACTGTTGCCGGCGCCATTGACATAGATGCGGTCCCGTCCGAAATCGGGCGAGAAATAGAAGGTGTCGCCGCCCCCGTTGCCGCGGATGAGATCGGAACCGGATTTGGAGACAATGCGGTCGGCTCCGCCCCCGCCCAGGATGATGGTGTTGCCGCGTGCGGCAATGAGGTCGATGCCCTGGGAGGTGAGGCCGGTGGCATCCAGTTTGGCGGTGCCGGTGCCGCCCACGAGGCTGGACCGTCCCCAGGTGGTGTTGGTGGACGCACCCGCCCGGAGGGCGGTGTTTCCGGATCCGCCGTAGAAATTGATCGTGGCGTATTGGAGGGGCGAGAGATCACCCGAGAACGGGGTGCTGGTGGCCGAGCCGGGGGCGGGTTCAAGACTGATGCTGGCATTGCTGACAAAATCGCCGGCATCCAGCACGGTCTGGCCCCGGCCGGCATAGCCGACGATGTGTTTGACGCCGTTGTAACGGGAGTAATAGGTTTTGTCCGCGGCCACATAGGCCACGATCACATCTTCACCGGATGTGCTGTTTCCGCCGACGTGGTAGACCCGGAAGACTTCGTTCTTGTCGCTGGTATCAAGGAACAGGCGGTCGGGGGCGTAGGTGCCGGTGTTCAGGCGGAGCACGTCGCCAGTCTGGGTGGCCAACTGGATCTGGCCGCTCGGGACGTCGATCGTTTCATCGAAGATCAGTGTGGAGAAGGTGAATTCAATCAGACGGATGGTGATCGGCCCGATGAGGGGGATGGGTATGGTGAGGTCGACGTAGAACGTGATCCCGACCTTGCCATAGATGCGGACATCGAAGAGGGACAGGCCGTTGTTGTTGAGCCAGGCGATTTCGCTTTGTCGCAGCTTGTCGCTGTTTGCGGGGGTGTTCCAATAGAACTCCACGCCGACTTCGAAGAAGACCTGGATACCGGCCTCGATGAAGCCCAGGTTGAGTGCGACACCGACGGAGAAGGTGACACTGAATCCGAAAGTGGGGCGCTTGGTGCTCTTTTCGATGGTATCGGCACTGGCGTTCTTGGTCGTCCAGTAGAAACCGGTGGTATCCCACCCGAAATTGAGCTGGATGAAGGTCTTGAAAGTCAGACCGATGGTCATGCCAATCGGCGGGAAGGCGGGGAGCGGGAAAAAGCGGGTGTAGGTGAAGCCGACAAAAATCTGTGGAACTTCGACGCGGAGCAGATCGGCGGTCTGGCCGAGGAAAATCTTTTTGGCCGTGTCCACACGCAGGGCGTCGAGTTGGAATCCGCCGCCATTGATGCCGGCGATGACCTGTTTTTTCCCGCCGCGGTCATCCGCTTGGGCAAGGGCGTCCCGGGCGGCTCCCTTGAGGGAGTTCTTGAGCTTGTCTTTCCATGACTTGGGATTGGGATCGTTCTTGAACATGTCCCCGTCCCGGAAGCTCTCAAATTTCTCGGAGAACTTGTTCGGGGTGGTGGCTTTTTCCTGGATTGAGTCCGCCAATTTCTTCAAGCGGCCTCGGTTGTCCTCCGGGGGGTCGTCGGCAAGGCCGGCATCCCTCAGGCTCTGTTCAAGGACCTTGTTCCGTTCCTTGAGGTCGTTCGCATCCTGGCGGTCCTGGCGGGCCTCCTTGTATTTGTCGAAACGTTCCTTGTTGCCTTCGGAGAGAAGTTTGAGGTCCTTGGCGTAAAAGAAGCCGGTGTAGGTTCCGCCGAGGCTGATGCGGGGGTTGGATCCCGGGCGCTGGGTGAATGCGGCGTAGGGTGCGAGCTGGCCGAGCAGCTGGTCGATTGAATTGATCACCCCCACGAAAATCGTGAAAGGGGTGCCGAGCAGGGCGCCGAGGATGATGCCGCTCGCGCTCAGGGAGGTCGTGCCCGGCAGGGGGGTCGTCATGAACTTGACGAAGGGCCGGATGGGTTTGATGGTCGAGTCGAACCACTTGAGGGTGTCGTAAAGCGGGCCGCCCAGGTAATCCTGGATGTTGATCGTGATGTTTTGGAAGGCGAGCTGGGTTTTGCCTTCTTTCCCATTGGCGGTGAGTTGCGAGCGAATGACCCGCCAATCGGGGGAGAGGGTGGCGATTTCGTCCTCCGTGAGGCCGGTATCCTGGGCGATGATTTTGGCCCCCGCGACGGCGTCGCCCAAGCCGGCGAGATCGGCATTGAATGTCAGGGTGGAACTGCCGGTGCCGAAACGTTTGCCGATGAAGATATCCGCCTGATAGGAGGGGATGAGCCCGTCGCGCTTGGACTCGAACTGGAGATGGATGTCCGCATCCCCGTTCATTGTGAAGTTGAGGAGAGAATTGGCATCGGTCACGGGGCCGAGCACTTCGTTCAAACGGAGTTGGTCCACCGAGGCGCCGCGGTCGCCGGTGCCGATGCGGTTGTGGGTGTTGGTGGAAGTCGTGTTGAGGTTGAACGCGTAGGTGCCGAAGTAGCCGGAGGCTTTGCCGTCGTCCGCATAGTCGGTGCGGCCGTCGGCGATGCTGATGCTGAGCTGGTTGAGCTGGCTGTAGTAACCGGCCTGGACGAAGGCCTGGACGCCCGGGGTGTAGATGTCCCCGTCGAGCTCGGCCTGGATACCGACCTTGACCATGTCCTTGGTGGGGGCGCTGGTATTCGAAGTCTGGGTGGGGTTGAAGATGTAGAACCCATCCGCCACATCCATGCCGAAACCGAAATTCATCTCGAAGGAGCGCCTCAGGTTGACCCCCCCGACCGTGTGGACCACTTCCCCGGCGGAATTTTTCCGTTCCGTCTGGTTGTTGATGACGAGGCCGATCGTGTCATCGCCGATGTCGATGCTGTCGATCGTGACCGAATTGGCATCGCTGTCCATGGCCCGGGTGATCGAGAAGGAGAATTCGATCGCGGAGCCGGAGATTTTCTCGAACTTGAGCCCCTCGGGCGTGGTGCCGTAGTAAGTGGTGTTGTTGAGGTCGTTGATGTCCCAAGTCTGGCCGATGACATTGATGCCGATGTCATTGATGTTGGACAGATAACCGACGCCATTGGGGCCGAGGGCGGCCCAGAGGGAATCGCGGATGGCATTGACCGGCTTCAGCGGATCGATGCGGATGCGGTCGCGGATCTGCGTGGTCAGGTTGTCGCGGAAGGCCTCAATGAATCCGGTATAGTCCGGCAGGTTGGTGCCGACCATGGGCACGCTGATGCCGAGTGCAAGGTCCATGCCGAACTGGAGGTTGAAAAGGGCGAGGTCCAGTGCATCCCCCATGAAAGCCCAGTCGCGAAGAAGCGAAAGCACGTCCGAGGGAGGAACCGAACGGAAGAGGTCGGGCAGGGGGTCGAAGGAGGCGGCGATGAGCGAGGTGCCGAAGTATTTGTCCAAACCCGATCCCACATACCCTGTGGTGATGGTTTCATTGTCATCCGCCACGGTGATGCGGAGGGGGGTGAGATCCGGCATGGACTGGTAGAGATCGTTGCTGACGAGGTTGGCTCCAAGCTGTCCGAGGGCTTTTTTCTCGTCGTCGGTCAGGCTGCCGAGATTTTTGGTCAGGACGGATTCGCCCCCGGTGCTGGGCACCATGACAATGCTGAGCGGGAGGGAGGCGACCACTTCGCCCGTGGCGGAAAAGTCCGTCCAGGACTGCACCAGGGTGCCGTTGGCGTCGTAGTGGCCGTAGACACTGGAAACTTCGCCGGAGAAGAAGATTTTCTCGCCGGCGGAGATGGCGCCGAGGGTCTTGTTGGTCTGGATGAACCGGGTGTTGCCACTGTTGGTGCCCCGCTGTACCGAGACACGCAGTTCGACGAATTCGGCCACGGAATCGGCGAAATCGACGCGTTTCAGCTGCCAGGTTTCCGTGGAAGAACCGAGGCGGACGATCTCGTAGATGCCATTCTGGTAGTCGCCCTGGTAGGCGGTGGCGGGATTGGTGCCGGTGCGGGCCTGGTCCTTGATGAGGATGCGGTCGCCCACCTGGAGATTTTCAACGCCGTCGATGCCGTCGACCGTGATTTCGGTCCCTTCGACGAAGTCCCAGGCCTTGGTGGAGAGGTTGTTGATCGATCCGTTGGCGAGGGCGGTGAGGGTTCCGTTGGTGTTGTCGTAGGCGGCGACCTGTCCCGAGCCCACGGTGGTGTTGATGGCCGAGGTGGTGGCGGCCATGACATTGTAGGCCAGTTTCTTGCTAAAGAACGGGGCAAGCGAGGCGGAGGAGCGCATGCGGGCAAAATCCACCGTGAACCCGCCGAGGGTGGTGACCGAGGGGTTGATCTGTTCGAAGACCGCACCGGCATAGGTGCCCGCGGTGACGTTGACCCGGGCTCCGTCGAGTTCGGCCGGGGTGTCGAAATCGGTGGCGCGGGTGAGAACCCAGGAGGCGCCCGCCGTGGTGACCACGTAAACCCCGTTCTGTGAGCGGTCGGCCTGCTGGGTGACAAGAACCCTGTCATTGACCGAGAGAACCTGTCCGTCAACGGTGAGAGCGGTCGAGTTGCCGGAGGCGGCATTGAGGACCGTGGTGGTGCTGGTGCCGGGATTGATTTGCAGGCGTCCCGTGGTGGCCCTGAGGACCGAGGCAGAGGCGGCATCCGTGGAGCCCACGGCCTGAAGATTGCCGTTGGAGTCGGGACGGACGGAGAGATTGAGGCGGAAAACGGCGGGGTCGATCAACTTGGAGAAACGGATGACCGAGGAGTTGAATTCGTTGATGACCGCCGTCTGGACGAATTCGTCGTTGGCGTAAGTTCCCTGGCTGACCTTGACCCGGGTGTTGGCAATTTCCGCAATCGTGTTGTAGGCACTTTCACGGGTCAATTCGTAGGACTGGCCCCCGTTGCCCACCCGGGTGACCTTGTAAATGCCGTTTTGCGAACCGTCGGTCTGGTGGTTGACCAGGACCAGGTCATCATTTGCCAGGCTGATGCCATCGATACTGATGGCCCCGTTGGCCGTGGCGGTGAGGACGTTGGTCGTTGAATTGAAAGTGGTCGGCAGTGCGACCCTGGTGGAAACGCGCACCGTGACGTCGGGCGTCAGGTCGGCATCGCTGATGACTTCCTCTTGGTCGTAGATCTGCGGGGTGCCGTTGACGTCGGGCTGGGCCACTTCCCCGGTGGCATTGACCGCCACTGCGGCGGAACGGAGCAGCACAACCTCAATCGGGTCGGCCGTTCCCAACTTCTGGTTGACGCCGTTGTTTTTGACGTAATAGGTTTTGTTGATGTTGGTCGTGCCAGCACTGACCACGGCCTTGCCACGGGTGGCCTCGCCAATCTGCATCTGAACCAATTTGGCGGGGGTGGTGGTACTGCCGGCATCGAAAACCTGGTAAACTCCGTTTTGCGCCGTAATGGCCTGATTTTTCAGCAGGACATAGTTGCCCGCGGCGAGGGTGACGCCATCGATCACCAGGTTGCCGTTGCTTCCGAGGGTAAACAGCGGGAGGAAATGGTCGTTGGAGGGGTCGCTGTCGAGGAGGTAATCCGTGTAGGTGCCGGTGAGCGCCGCAGTGGTGGCGGCAATCACCGAGACATCGGGCACGTCCTTGACCATGAAGGTCAGGCCGCTGTTGAGGGCGCCGGAATTGACCCCCACCTTGAGCCACTGGAGATTGTCCGTGGTCCGGGTGAGGGTCCAAGTGGTGGATGAAGAGCCGGTGTTGGTGACCTGGTAGATGCCGTTCTGCAGGGGGTCGGTCTGGTTCTTGATGAGGACGGTATCGCCCAAAGCCAGGACGATTCCATCGATCGAGAGTGCTCCCACGGCGGCCGCTGAAAGCGTGGAGAATGTGACAAGGGGGGTGTAGGTCCCGGCGATGTTACCCGTGCTGGCGACACGGACATTGATCGGGGCGCTGATGTCCCCCGCAGCCAGGACTTCCTTGCCCTGGTCATTGATCCAACTGTAGCCCAAGCGAAGGCGGTTTGCCCCGGCGGGCAGGTCGCCCGTGTAGGAATCGCCGTTGAGGAAAAACTTGGTTTCAAAGAAGGTCCCGGACGAGGGCTGGTTGAGAACTGCTTCGGGTTCGATGACCACATTGTCCCGCACGAGAACGACGCTCAGATCCAGCTTGAGTTTGGAGAGGGCGGAGAATTCAACTTCCAGCGGATCGGTGGGGTTGCTGGAGAGTGCCGAGAGGCCGAGGAGGCTTTGCTTGACCAGACCGCTGTTTGTCGAGCGGTCGGCCAGGGCGGCGATGTCAACATAGAGCGGGAGGGTCTGCGTGACCGTGCGGACAAGGTCAAATGCGATGCGGAGGGAAGCCTGGAAGGTGCTGCCGCTTCCCGAAGTGACAATGGACACACTGATATCCGACTCATCCAACTGGAGGCCCGAGGCGAGAGCCCGTTGGATTTCCTGAAGATTGGCGGGCGGACTGACCCAGAGCTGGTCGACCACCCTGTTGAACTGGAGGCCGAAATCATAGATATCGACCAGGCCGGAATTGGCGAAGAAGAGCTTGGATTTGAACGGCCCGTTCGGATCGTTGTTCATCCAGTCGCTCAGGAAATCCCCCACGCGCCAGAGGGAGTTGACGACGTCACCGAAAGAGAGTCGGCTGAGCTTCTCCATTCCGTTGGTGTCGCTGAAGCCGATGTCCGGGGCCGGGAGGTTGTTGAAGTCGCTCAGGCCGGCGCCGATGCTGGACGATGCGGCAACACCTTTGGGTTGGTAGGCGATGACAATCGAGGGGGAAGCGCCAAAGGCCAGTCCGGAAATGGCCAGGCCGGTTGCGGGATCGGGCGGGAAGGACAGGGAATCGAGCCGCAGGCGGGCGGCGGTGTCATCCTCAATGCCCAGGGTAATATCAAGCGCACTGTACTCGTTCCGGTAGGAACCGAAGGCGCGCATCAGATCCTGAACACGGGTGACGCCCGATATTTGCAGCTCGGTGTCGGCCACCAGATCGAAATCCGACGAGCCGAACCTGAAATCCACGTAGCCGAAGGAAGCGGTTCCGGCAAAGGAGGAGTTGAGAACCTCGGCGCGTCCCCTGAGGAATATATTGGAAAGGGTCGCATCCGAGCCCCGGATACCGAGGCGCATTTCCTCCGAAGAGAACCCAAGGTCGAGGTAACCATTGTTGGTGGTCGTGGTGGGGATAAACCGGGCGTTGAGGATGTCGGGCAGTGATGCGGCGAGGTCATCACGGAGTACGAGCTGGATGCGCGTGCCCTGTTCGAGGGTGATGGCCTTGACGAACTGGCCGACGTTGTAGGCGGTTCCGCCGACGGTGATCGTGGTGGCGGCCAGTTGGGTGTTGATGGCACCAAGCAGGCTGCCGATCGTCGTGTGGGATCCCGAGGCGACCGTGACCGTGGCGTAGGAGGAACCATTGATCGAGACCTGGAACGAAAGGGCATGGGAGAGGTTGTATCCGGTGGTGTCGCTGAGCGGACCGGACATGACCCCCTGGACGGCCAACTGGGATTCCGCGGAAATGGCGGAGGGCATGCCGAGGTCGAAGTGGGCCCCGTTGCTGCGCAACTGGACGTATTGGGAGGCCACCTCGATGTTCCAACTGCCACCGGCGGGGAAGAAATCCGATTTGAGGCGGAAGCGGATTTTGTTGTCCGCGGCCGCGGAGTCCACATAGGCCTCGACTTTTGCCGTAACCCCGCTGCTGGAGAGGGATTCCTTCGAGAGGATGGCGACGTTGATATCGGTCACCAGATCGGCCAGGGACAGGTTGTCCTGGGTGTCGGCGGCTTCAACCTGGACGGTGGTCAGGGTCCCGTCGGGAAGTTGGAAATTGAAGAAGGCATCGGTGGCCAGAATATACCCCCCCGAGGAATTCACCGCCAAGTCGGCCACAATCGGTGTGGTGCCGGTGCCGAGGTAGAGATTCTTGCCCAATCGGACCTGCCAGGCGCCGGTGCCTGTGCCGGGGGTATCAAGGACAAAGGCAAGATTGCCGCCACTCGAAGTTGCATCAATGGCCACACCCGCGGCAGTGGCGGCGCTGTTGATGTCGGTGATGAGATTGGCCAACGTGGTGTTGCCCGTGGTGGCCGAGGCCGGGACCTTGAAGACCTTGGAGGTGCCGTTGGCGAAAATCACCTCAATGGACATGTCGTCAGCCAGCACATAGCCGGTGCCGCTGGTGAACGGCTGGGTGGATCCGGTGACGGTGATGGTCGCGTTGTCGGCCCCGGCAAAAAGATAGAATTCGGTCGGGTCCGATGGGTTGCTGTTGGTCGAGAAACCCAGTTTGCCCGCGGCCGAGTTGGCGAAAAGGGTTTCGTCCGAAACATAATCGGGAACGGTGACCAGGAGGCTGCGGCTTTTGCCGGCAGCGGTCGTGAAGACGATCACATCGCGGCTGAAGTCATTGACTGTATCCAGACTGACGGAAAGTTTGGCGGACAGGCCGGAGATGGCGTCGATCTTGTCCTGCAGCAGGTCCACGAAGTCCTGGATCGAGGTGTTGGAGGCTGTTTCCGCCGCGGTGACGACGAGGTCGCGCTGGATGCCGTCATCCAGCATGACGCGGATCTTGGCGTCGTATTCCAAAACCCCGTCCCAATCAACAATCAGCACCGGCAATTCGGCCCGGAGGGATTCGGCGGCGGTGGAGGGTTGGATCAGATCCAGACCAAGGGTGAAGCGGAGGTCGGTGCTGCGGGCGACATTCTGGGTGGCCGTTGATTCGAGATGGGTGATGCGGCCGGTGGCGGTGGAGCCGTAGCTGTCGCCGAAGCGGAGATCCACGCCGGTCAGATCCTGCAGTGCTGTCCCGTCGAAATCGCCATCGACAAAGAGGCGGATGGGGAAACTGAAGGAAGGGGAAATGCCGGAGGACAGGTTGCCGCCGCTGTAGGTCGGCGTGGTTTCCAGGAGACCCTCGACCAATCCGGCTTCGCGGAGAAGCGAGGAGATCTCGTCAGCCATCTCGCGGATCGACGAGAAGACCTGTTTGGCGACGGTGATGGACTTCGTCCCCATCGTGGTGGTGAAAGTGAGGGTGCGTGAGTTGTCCGAATTGCCATTGAAAGCGGACAGGCTGAGCGAATTGGAAGAAGTGACGTGGGCCGTGCCATTGCCAGCCAGGCCGAGGCCGGCGGCGGCTCCACCCGTGATCGTAATGGCGGTGGTATTTCCGGTCCAGGCGCTGAAATCCAATCCGTTGCCGGCCGTGGTGCCGATCTTGACCACCGGGACGCCGGTGGCATTGCGCAGCATGGAGACGAACTCCTGGATGTTGGCGAAAGCCGGGGTTTCCTTGGCCGTGGAAATGGCGAGAATATTCCCGTCGAGGGAAGTGATATTGATATTATCGAGGCCTGAATTTGAGGCAGTGCCGACAAACTGGATTTTTCCGGTGCCCGTTCCTGGGTTGCGGGCGAAAAATTCCACGGTGTCGGAGAGGTTGCCCGCGGAGTTGGGAAGACCCCGGAAATCCACACCGGAGGAACCATCGGCGGCAAGCAGGCCGGCGCGGATAAGCGCGCTCTGCATGTCGCTGACAAAATCGTCAACCGTGGTATTTGCGGCCTGGCCGTAATAATCCTTGGTGGTGTTGCCGTTCAGGTAAACCAGGGTGGTGGTGGGAGATGCCGCACCGTCGGCCTTGACCCTGATGTTGATGCTGGCGGCTGTGGATGTGCCTGCAGTGATGTTCAGCTTGGCCAGTCCGGTGCCGGATAGCGTGATTTCGTAGACCTCGGCCGACCCGTAGAATTCCACGCCGAAACCGGAGCCCACCGTTGTGCCTTGCACCAGGACACCGCTGCTGCCCGCAAAATCGAGCAACCCGGCGTTTTGCAGGGCTGATTTCAAGGCTTCCACCAGGGCGGCATTGCTGCCGTAGTTCCCTGCAGGGATGTTGAGGGTGGCGGTTTCGGTGGTGAGGGTTCCGCCATCCTGTCTCTTGACCGTGATGGTGATGGGGTAGGAGGTGTCAAAAGTGGACAACCCCACCGGCGTGGACGAGGTCAGGGTGGTTCCGGTGAGGGAGCCCAGATTGAAAAAGGACACATTGGCCCCTGCCAGGGTGAGGGAACCTCCCGTGGTGTCGGTGAATTTGACGCCGTATCCGCTGCCGGCCGCGTTGGATTGCACCTTGACTCCGACCCCGGTCGCAACGTTGTACAAACCGGCGTCGGCCAAGGCTGTTTGTACGGCCGAGGTGAATGCCGCGATGGAGGCGTAATTGCCCGCCGGAACACTGACCGTAACCGCGGCTGCGGCTCCGCGTTGGACCGTGAAAACCAGGGGGCTGGTGATCGTGCTGAGCGTGATCGCGGAGTTGGAGGCCTTGGAAACCCCGGCTACCTGGTATTTTGCCGCACCGGTTCCGGTGATCGTCCCGTTGTTGCGGACATAAACAAGCCCGTACTTTTCAAATCCCAAATCCAGCGTCTGGCTGCCGGTATTGATGGAATCGAGGAAAAATTCCACTCCATCGGCCGCATACAATTCAATGCGGGGTGATGCGGTTCCCGTGACGCGGGCTTGCACCAGTTTGTTTCCACCAATGGTGGGCAGGGCGGCTGTCAATGCCGCGGCCAGTTCCGCCAAAGTGTCGCGGTTCGAATCGGTTGACAGCGTGACGGTGCTGCCGTTGGTCGGAGCAAGCAGTACACCGTTCTGTACAATGTAGATATTGAACCGGCTGTTGCCGGTAAAATCCAGGGGGTCTCCGGAGGTGGACGGCGCATTCTTGGCCGTCATTACATTCTCAACCAGGGTGAGCGGTTTGACCAGGGCGGCTTCAACCGCTTCCTGGAACCCGTAGGCGTCGCCCAGGCTCAGGTCCAGGAAGGGCAACAGGCTCTGCATTTCCTCCAGCGAGGCGGTCTGGCCGAGCACATTGGCCGTATTGCGGAGGTATTGCAGCAGGTCGGACGTGTTCATCCGCGACAGCGAAGCGATCGTGGGGTCGCTCGCCTTCACGAGGGGGGAGCGCTTGTCGAAGAGGTTGCCGTCGGTGAAAGTGAAGCCGCCGGTCAGACCCCCGAGACCGCTGATGAACGTGTTGCCGGCCGGATTGGCCACGAGAAGTTGGAATGTGGCTGCGGCGTTGTTCGTGCCCGTCGAGGTGTCGACGGTGAATGCCGAGGTCCAGGTGTTTGCGGAGTTGTAGGCGTTCAGGTCGGCCAGCGTGAAGATGTTGTCGCCCCCGGTGTTGAATCCGGTCCGTACGTCCAGGTTGAGGGAGAAGGTGCTCGACGCACTGTCAATGTACCCCCCGGCCTGTCCCACGGAATCACGGGCATCGATCAGGCCGAATCCCACCCCGAACGCGTTCAGTTGGTTGACCGTGGTGGTGTGGTTGGATGTTGCGGTGATCTTGTATTCGTTGGCTTCGCCGCCTCCCTGGGTGCCACCGAATTGCACGGAATAATTGGAAGTGTTTCCCAAAGCGGCGGCGGTAAAGGGGTTCAGGTCCGCTTTGATGGAGAAATTGACCGAGCGGGATGATCCCAGATTGATGGTGGCCCCGTTGCCGAGATCGAGGGAGAATTCCTGGGCCTCATCGCCGAATTTCAACGCGGTCGCCACCGCTGTGCCTGTCAGATCGATGTCAAAATCCAACACCAGCTGGCCGGAAGTGGAATTGGCGGCCGACACCGAGGCGTTGGAACCGAATTTCGCTTTGACTGCCGTGTCCAATCGGGCGGCCAATTCCGAGGCCAGAGGTGTCGAGTCGGCGCTGCCGCCGCCGCCCACCAAGCCGGCCCCGTAGAAGTCGCGGATCACCTCGGTATAGGCAAAGTTGCCGCTGCCCCCGACAAGGAAATCGCCCAGGTTGTAACCCAGAAGATCATTAAGGGATTTCTGGACAAACGGGATCGGCGTTTCCGCCGCCTTGGCGTCGGCGCTGAGGGTATTTCCGAGGGTGGCCAGACGGTCGAAGGTCGTCGTCAGATTGGACTGGATCGCCGTCTTGATGGCCGGGTCCGGTGAGCCGGACGTGTCGTAAAGATTGGCGTCCAGCAGGTAGCGGGGTTCGAGCTCTTCCAGGGAGAAATTCTGCCGCTTCGCCAACGTCTTACGCCAGCGTGACCCGGGCACGTAACGCTCCTTGGTGCGTTTGATTTTTTGGGGCAGAATCATGGGACGGGATGGCAGTAGTTCGACTACAACTTGCGCCTGCTTTAGTATCCCCCTTTAAGGCCCCTGAAAACAAGATTTAATATCAGAATATTATATAGGGGTGCCAATGAAACTTATAGCAGACATCCTGCGCGGTTGACTCGTATTCCCCGACGGTCTATGACCATCCCATGTCTTCCAAGTCCGCTCCTACTCCTGCCCCCGGCCAGCTCACCACCATCAGTCTCAACGACATTGCCGAACGCTATCTGGGCGTTTACCAGCGCCTTTTCGACGTGGTGTCGATCAATCTTGCCGGTTACCGCAAAATCAATGAAGAAGACTACGACCAGATCGGCCAGCAGGCTTCCGTCATGCCCAAGGTCCAGGCCCGGATGGACTTCGAGGCCGCCAAGGACGCCGCCCAGTTCTGGATCGGCCGCAATGCCGTTTCCGAGGCTCTCTCCACCGTCGTTCCCCTGATGGAGGACTGCCGCACGGTTTGTGCCCTTTGCGATTACAAAATCGCCGGCAAAACCGACGCCTCGGCCATCCAGAAGATCACCGGCGAGGACCGCCAGAAATTCCTCCAGCTGCCCATCCCGGAGAAATTTAAGGTTCTCGCCAAATCCTACGACATCCACTCCGAACTCGAGCCCCACATTCTTTCCCTCATGGATCTGGCCAAGGCCATGGTCCTGAAGGACGGCAAGGTCACCGAGGAAGAAACCAAGAACGGTGAACTGGTTCTGCAAATCCGGGCCATCACCGTCACCCAGCAGCCCACCCAGTCGGCCAGCGGCGAAACCATCCTCGGGCTTGCCCGCCGGATGTCCGACCACTCCCGCACCCTCAAGGTGGGAGACAAGGCCGAACTCACCCGGGCCGAACTGCTCGGCGCCCTCGTCACCATCGCCGGCTTCCTCGCCACCTTCCTCAAGGGCGTGCAGGACTATGCCCAGAAGGTCGGCGCGGCGGACGACAAGAAATAATCCCCAATCAAGTTGGCTGGGCGATTCCGGTTCGGAGGTCCGCCCTGCCGGATGATGTCATCATCATTGCGGCCATGACGACGGCGATGGATGACCGTCTTTTCGGGGATGGGTTGCGGCTGTTGCAACGGTCACCAGGTGACTTCAACGGTTCCGCCGCATCGGTGGGCGCTTTCCGGGGTGTATTCGTTTATTTCCAACCTGTTCCCGTCGGGATCCGTCAACCAGGTCGCCCATGATTTCGAGCACCCCAGTTTTTTTTCGGTGCATTCGATTCCTTTAAATCTCAACTCCGCGATACATGCGTCGATGTTGTCGGTTTCAAGGCAGATGTGGACGATTCCCGTGTTGACGACTTTCAGGCCGGCGGTTTGGAGTGCTTCGATGAAGGAAGATGGGGAAACTTGGAAATAGGCGCCAAACAATTGGGCGTTTTTTACAAAATTAAATTTGATGGGGAATCCGAGTTTGTGGTTATAGAAATCAACCGTCCTGTGAATATCGGACACATTGAGACAGACATGGGAAATGCCGTGGATCATGGCGGTGTTGTCTCCTTTGACTGGCGGGTGTTCCCTATTTTTTTAACCGGACCGTCCTTGGGGGGCGCAGATTCGGGTGCCGGTGTCTTCACCGCCGGTGCCGGACGTTCAATGGCCAGGCGGAATCCATACACCGGCAGGCGGATCGACGGGATGTTGCCGATGCGGTTATTGCTCATCAGGTCCACCGGCCCCTTCATCCGCCAGGAGGCCCCGCGGAGGATCCGGTAATCCGGTGAATTGTTGAAAGTATCCTCGCACCATTCCCAGGCGTTTCCGCCGAGGTCGAAGAACCCCTGCGGGTTCGCCGCGAAGCTCCCCACGGGCGAGGTCTGGGCGAATTTGTCCACCTGCAAGTCCGGGCTGTAGTTCCCGCTTTGCGGGGGAGGGGGCCATCCCGTGCCCCATGGATAAACTTCCTCCGTCATGCTGCTCCCGGGGGCGAGCCCCACGGCCAGGCTCCATTCCTCATCCTTGGGGAGACGGTAACTCCAGTTGGCGGGAAGTGTGCCCGCGGCATGTTCCTTGTCCGTCAGCCAGCGGGTGAAAGCTTTCGCGTCCTCCCAACTGACGTTCACCGCCGGGTGGTCCGGGCCCTGGGTGAAGCCGGCCTTGGGCCAGGTGCGCTGGGTTTCCTTCACGAAAGCGGCATAATCTTTCACCCGCGTTTCATGTACCGCCAAAAGGGTTCCGCCTTCCGAAACCGCCCGGAATAGTTGCCCGGAACTGTTGGTGTGTGTCTCCTGGGCACCAGCGGGGGGGGTGGCGGCCATAAGAGCCACCATCGTTGACAAGAGAAGCAGTCTCATTAGATACTTCACCCATACCCCCGGCCTGCCGTCAACCGCAATTGATTTTCCCAATCCATGGAAACCCCCTCCAACCCGTCCGCGCCCGTCCTTGCCCAGGCCCTCGACCTGCAACTCCAGCTCAATGCCCAGACCCGCCACCGCCCGGCGGTCATGCTGCTCTGCAACGAACTGGCCTTCCATTTCAAGTCCACCCGCGGTTCGCTCGGATGGATCCGCCATGAGGCCGTCCGCGTCGTCGCCACCAGCAACACCAACAAATTCGATGAGCGCCTCGAGGCCGTCCGCGACCTGGAGGCCGCCATGCAGGAGTGCGCGGACCAGGATGCCGAGATTATTTTTCCCGGTTCCGATGGCTCCCTCATACGCCGGGCGCATTCGGATTACGCCCACCGGCACGGCACCCGGAATATCCTCAGCCTTCCCGTGCGCCTAGATGGCACGGTCTGCGGCACCTTCACCCTCGAACGCCAGGACCCGCCCTTTGCCCCTGCCGAGGTCGACGCGCTCCGCCTGCTCTTGGACCTCGCCGCCCGGCGCCTCGACGACCTCGACCGCCACGGCCGTTCCTGGTGGCGCGCCCGCGAGGCCCGGGCCCATGAACTGCTTGTCCGTTTCCTCGGGCCGGATCGCACGTGGATCAAGTTCGGCGCCGTCGCCGGCGGCGCCCTCGCCGTTTTCCTGTTCCTGGTCCCGCTCCCCTATAGTGTCGGTGGCGACTTCACCCTCAAGACGGCCACCCTGCTCAATCTTCCCGCGCCCTACGAGGGGTACCTGCGCGAGGTTTCCGTCCTGCCCGGCGACAAGGTCAAAAAAGGGGACAACCTCTTCGCGCTCGACAACACCGAGTTGCTCCTCCAGCAGGCCGAATCCAATGCCAACCTCCAGCGCAACCGCAGCGAGGCCCAACTGGCCCAGGGCCAGGCCAACATCGGGGAAGTACACATCAAGCTCGCCCAGGCCAACCAATTGGATGCCCGCCTCCGCCAGGTCCAGGGCCAGATCGGCCGCGCTGTCGTGCAGGCCCCGTTCGATGCCGTGGTCGTGGAAGGCGAGCTGCGCGACAAAATCGGGGCCCCGGTGCAAAAGGCCGAGGTCCTGATGAAAATCTGCCGCTTCGAGGACCTGTATGTCGAGGTGGCCGTCCCGGAACGCCTCATCCAGGACGTGCGCGAGGGCAAAAAAGGTTCCATCCGCTTCGCCAGCCGCCCGGGCGATTCTTTTTCGCTCCAGGTGGAACGCATCGAGCCTTCCCCCGTGACGGGCGAAAAGGGGAATCATTTTCATGTCCGCTGCCGCCTGACGGATATCCCGGCGGACTGGTTCCGTCCGGGCATGACCGGCCGCGCGCGGCTGTCTTCCGGCTGGCGTCCGGCCTGGTTCCAAATCACCGACCGCCTGGTCGACTTCCTCCGCCTCAAACTCTGGTTCTGACACGGCACCGGATCGATTCCCATGGCTTCGGAAATGTTCAGTGAATCCTGGCACCGCGTGGCGGGCGTGCGCGCCCGTCTCAATCCGGCCGCCGAGGTCAGCCGCCAGACTTTCCGCGGACGCATCTGGCACGTCATCCGCGATCCCTTCACCAACCAATTTTTTCGCGTTCCCCAGGCCGGCTGGCGCTTCATTGCCCGCCTGCGCGCCGACCGCACGGTCGACGAGGTTTGGCGCGAGTGCCTTACGCTCCACCCTGAAGAAGCCCCCGGACAGCAGGAGGTGGTCAACCTCCTGGCCCGCCTCAACCAGTCCAACCTGCTGGTCTCCGACCTTCCGCCGGATGTCGCTGCGCTGGAGGAGCGCCGCCGGCAGGGCGAACTGCGGGAAACCCGTGGCAAATGGATGAATTTTCTTTTCCTCCGCTTCCCCCTGGTGGATCCCCAGCCCCTGCTCAACCGCTTCCTCCCGGCATTCCGCGCGGTGTGGAATACTTGGGGGGCCGTGGCCTGGGGGATCCTGGCGTTGTTTGCCGCGAAGCTCGCCGTGGAAAACTGGCCCGCCCTGGTCGACCAATCGAATGGCATGTTCGCCCCGTCCAATCTCTTCCTCTTCTACCTGGCCGGGGTCGTCACCAAGTCCTGGCATGAATTGGGCCACGGCCTTGTCTGCCGTCATTACGGGGGGGAGGTCCGCACACTCGGCATCATGCTCCTCATCCTCACCCCGCTGCCTTACATCGATGTCACGTCCAGCTCGGGTTTTGTCGACCGCCGCCAGCGCATGCTCGTGGCCGGGGCCGGGATGCTCTTCGAGTTCGCCCTAGCCACCCTGGCTCTTATTTTCTGGGCCAACACCGGCCCGGGCGCGCTCCACAGCCTGGCCTACAACATGGTTGTCCTCTCGACCATCACCACCTTCATCTTCAACATCAACCCGCTCATCCGGTTCGATGGTTATTACCTTTTCAGTGACTGGCTCCAAATCCCGAATCTGGGGCAGCGTTCCACCCTCCAGCTGAAATACCTCCTGGAACGCCATGTCTTCCGCACCCGCTTCGCGGTCGATCCGTCCGAATCCGATACCGAGGCCGTCTGGCTTGCCGCCTATGGAATCGCCAGTGGCATCTACCGCGTGGTTCTTCTGGCCGGGATTTTCTTCCTCGTGGCGGGACAATTCCTCGGGATCGGTCTGGCCCTCGCCTGCATCGTTTCCATCATCTGGGTGGTCATGCCTGTGGGCAAATTCTTTGATTACATTTTCAACGAACCCGCCCTCGAATCAGTCCGCCCCCGCGTCTACCGCTGGACCTTCGGCACTCTTTTCGGGGTGTTGTTCTTTCTCGCCGTCGTTCCGTTCCCCAACCACTTCCGCAGCCAGGGTGTACTCGAGGCCCGGAATTTCACCAAGATTTTCGCCGAGACCGAGGGCCGCCTCACCACCATCACCCGACCTTCCGGGACGTGGGTGAAAGCGGGCGATGTGCTTTTTGAAATGGCCGATCCCGATCTCGAATGGAATATCCGCGCGTCCAAGGCCCAGGTGGCCGAGTGCCTGGCCCGCATCCAGAGCGTGACCGATGCCGCCAGGGTTTCACTCGCTACCGCCCGCTCCGAACTGGCCGCGGCGGAGACCAATTTGCGCTACTACGAAAAACGGCAGGAGCGGCTCCGGGTGGCGGCTCCCATCGATGGGGTATGGGCCTCTCCCGGGCTGGCCGACCGCATGGGTGCATGGATCCGCCGGGGACAACCCATGGGGGAGGTCGTCGACCCTTCCGCCTTCCGCTTCGCCGCCGTCGTGCCCCAGGAGTCGGCCGCGGACCTGTTCTCCGACCGGCTTCGCGGTGCCTCGGTGCGTCTCAACGGCCAGAGCGGGCAGCTCATCAAGGTCGGCCATTTGCGTATCGTCCCCGCCGAGCAGGAAATACTCCCTTCGCCCGCCCTGGCGTGGAACAACGGCGGTGACATCCGCACGAAGAAGGACGACCCCACCAGCCTGCATGCCATCGAGCCGTTCTTCCTCGTGCATGCCGATCTCGACCCCAACAGCCGCGTGTCCTTTTACCAGCACCGGACCGGACTCATCCGGTTCAACCTCAAGTGGGAGCCGCTGCTCAGCCAGTGGAACCGGCGGCTGCGCCAGCTCTTCCAACAAAAGGTGAAGTCCGAATGAACCCGGCACCGGCATCCACCCTGTTGCTCGACCACCGGCGGTTTTCTGTCCGTGAGGTCCGCCGTCCCCACCGCAGTTTGGATGCCTGGGTCTTCGCCCTGCACGGCTTCTACCACCGCCGGAAGGAAGTCGCCCGGGACCTCCACCGCCAGGCCGCCCTCGTCATGGAGCGCATTCCCGCCCTTGAGGGATTGACGGACGGGGCCCTGCGTGCCCGCGTGGAGGAACTCCGGCCGGCCTTCATCCGGCCCTCCGTGCCGGAAGAAGCCCTCATCGAGGGACTCGCAGGCACCGCCCTGGCCGCCCGGCGTGTCCTGGGCATCACGCCTTATCCCGTGCAGATTGCCGGGGCCCTTGCCCTTTCCCGGGGGCTTCTTGCCGAGATGGCCACGGGGGAGGGGAAAACCTTCACAGTCGCGCTTTCCGCGGCCCTCCAGGGATTGACCCGGCTTCCCTGCCATGTGGTCACCGCCAACGACTACCTGGCCTCGCGCGACGCCGCGGACCTCGCCCCGTTCTACGCTTTCTTCGGACTGGCCTCCGCCTCGGTCACCGGCAACATGGCCGCCCCGGAGCGCGCCCGGGCCTATCAGGCCGATGTGGTCTACACCACACCGAAGGAACTCCTGGCCGATTTCCTGCGCGACCGCCTCGTGCTCGGAAGTCCGGGCGAGTTCACCCGCCGCCATCTGCGCAAGGTCGCGGGATCCCTGGCGCCCGCGGCGGGGGCCGTCCTGCGCGGACTCCACTTCGCCGTGGTTGACGAGGCCGACAGCGTCCTGATCGACGAGGCTGTCACGCCGCTCATCATCAGCCGGCCGGTCCAGGACCACCGCCTGGTCCAGGCCATCCGGACCGGATTGCAGCTCGCGGAATCCCTCCGCCCCGGGGTGGATTACCAGGTCGATTTCCAATTCCGCGATATCCACATCCCCGCGGAAACGGTGACCCGGCATGATGCCCATCTGGCCCGGCTGCCCGAGGGCTGGCGCAGCCGCGCCCGCCTGGAGGAACTCCTCCGCACCACCCTGATCGCCCGCGAGCACTACATCAAGGGCATCCACTATCTGGTTGCTGACGACAAAATCCACCTGGTGGACGAGTCCACCGGGCGGATCATGGCGCACCGCACCTGGCAGCAGGGGTTGCACCAGGCGGTGGAGGCCAAGGAAGGCCTGGAGCTTTCCCCTCCCAACGCCACTGCCGCCTCCATGAGTTTCCAGCGTTTTTTCCGCTGCTTCCCCCGCCTGTCCGGACTTTCCGGCACCGTCCGGGAGTCCGCACGGGAACTCTGGCAGCTTTACCATCTTCCGGTCATCGCCCTGCCGACCCACCGGCCGTTGCAACGACGCGAGGAGATCCCGCTGGTCTTCCCCACCATCGCCGAAAAATGGCAGGCGGTGGCCCGGGAGATCCGGCGGTTGCGGGAGTTGGGGCGGCCGGTTCTGGCCGGAACCCGGTCGGTCGAGGCCAGCCGCGCCCTCGCCGAAGTCCTGAGCGCCCATCAGATTCCCTACCTCCTGCTCAACGCCGAGAACGACAAGGAAGAAGCCACCATCATCGCCCGGGCAGGATCCGCGGGGGCGGTCACGATCGCCACCAATATGGCCGGGCGCGGTACCGACATCAAACTCGGCCCGGGCGTCGCCGGTGCCGGGGGCCTCCATGTCATCGCCACCGAGCGCAATAGCAGCGCGAGGATCGACCGGCAACTCGCCGGCCGCGCCGGCCGCCAGGGTGATCCCGGCAGCTTCCGCTTCATCCTCAGTCTCGAGGACGATCTGCTCGTCCGCTATGTGCCGCGCCCCCTGCAGTCTCTGCTTCCTTCCCGCCTCGGCACCGGGGGTGAGTCCCCTGCCGCTCTCAGGAAGGCTTTTGACTTCGCCCAGTACCGGGCCGATTCGCAGGCCGTCCGGGCCCGCAAGCGGCTTCTGCGCCAGGACCGGTGGCTCGACGAAAACCTTGCCAGCCCGGCAGCGTGAGATCTGCTTCTGGATTTAGAAAATTTGATGTCCATTGACAGCGGGCATATCCGGCACACGATCAAACGGTCCAATATTTGAGAATTCATCCATGAAAACCCTGCCCCAAAACTTCACCCGTATCCTCTTCGCCATCGTTTTCCTGCTTGGTTTTCCCCTTTCCCAGGCCGGGATGGCCGGCGGCGCGGAACCTGTAAAAATCCTCATGGTCGGGAACAGCCTGACCTATACCTACGACATCCCCAAAATTATTGGGGATCTGGCACAGGGCGCCGGCAAGAAGGTCGAGATATCCAAGCATTTTGCCGGGGGAAAATCGCTCGCCTGGCATTGGGCCAACAAGAGCGGGAAGCCGGAGCGTTCCGTACAGGAGGTCATTGAAGGGGGAAAATGGGATCTGATCATCCTCCAGGACAGTTCCAATACGGCCTTGAAGCCGGAAACCCGGGAGGAATTCAAGACCAGCACGCGCAGTTACTTGGACCTGATCACCAAGAACAAGGAGACGCGGGTCATGTTCTACATGGGGTTCGTCCGCAAGCCGGATATCACCCGGGCCGATGTCAAACCGGTTGTGGATATGTATACGGAACAAGCCGATGTTCTCCAGATCGCCTGTGCCCCGGTGTCCCTGGCCTTTTTGCATTGCCGGGAAAAAGCCCCCCAGTTCGCCCTGTTGGACAACCAAGTGGGACTGAAATACGCCCAAAACAAAACGGGCACCCACCAGTCCCCCTTCGGATCCTATCTAGCCGCTTGTACCCTTTATGCGGCCATCTACGACCAGACCCCCGTTGGGAATACCGCCCGCAAGAGCGGTGATGGAACGGTCATCGAGGATGGGGATGCGGCCCTGGCCCAGCAGATCGCGTGGGAAACCTGGAACGAATACAAGGCATCGAGGAAGCCCGCGTCCTGATGAGGAGTATCCGCTGGCTGGGTTGTGGGAATTGACAGATGAACCGGGCGCGCACGGTCAAGGCGGGATGGGTGCTTCTGCGGGTCCTCTTGATGGCGGGTCCCGCCGGGGCTTCCAACGCACCCACCAAACAAGAGCGGGATCAGCTTGGATGTGGAAGGGAGAGACGAGAGGGATTACGCCTTCGAACGACTGTGTTTCGACCCGCTGATTGACGACCGGCGGGCTTGGCCTCCCGCAGGAGTGACATACTCAAAAATGTCTTATAAACCGGACATGACCCGGTTTCCCTGCCACCCCTCCTGTCAGATGGTTTGACAGGAAGCCCATAAAGCTGAAAACTCCACAACACCCTTATGGACCAGTACCCCGTGTCACAAAAATCGAAGATTCCATCCCGTGCCATTTGGATTCTCGCCCTCATTCCATTGCTTGTCCTGGGTATCTGGCTCACCCAAGCCCTGACCGGTTCTCCCGCACAGGCTGCCGTCAACACCCCCCCCGCTCCCATCGTCCTGGCGGCGAATCCGGTCACCACCCCCGATGTCCAAACTCCGTCCGATGTCCGGGATGCCCGCCCGGGCGACTCCGCCCTCGACAAAGTGCTTTCGGATTCGACCGCGACGCCGGTGGAAACCTCCACCGCCGCTCCCACGTCCGAATCGGCCTCCAGCCGCCCTGCCTACGAGCTCCCCGAGGAAAAACTGCTCCCCGAGCGCACCCTTTCGCTCAAGGAAACCATTTCCCGTGCCTTGCAGCAAAACCTGGATGTGAAAATCAAATCCCTCGATGATTCCATCGCCGGGGATCTCAACCGCCAGGCCGTGGGAGCTTTCAATCCCGTTTTCAACCTGACAGGAACCTATGAAGACCTGAACCGTCCGCAGAATACCCAGGATTTCATATCCAGCGGGGGAGATCTGTTGCTTCTCGGCAAGGATCCCCGGATTTTCCGGGAAGAAAACTACCGGATCAAGGCCGCTATCGAGGGCAAACTTCCGGTGGGCACCAAATACGAGATCTTCTCGCGCATGGATATTTTGGACAACACCCTCAACAATACCAGTCCCTTGTCGCTATTTGATCCGGAGTTTCAAAGTTTCACCGGAGTTACATTGACCCAACCTTTGTGGAAAGGCTTTGGAACCGACGTCAATCTGGCTGAAATCCGCGTCGCCCGGAAAAACAAACAGATCAGCGAATTGGAATTCCGTTCCAAAACCCTCGAAGTGGTGGCCACGGTCATGCAGTCCTATTATGACCTGTCGTACCTTTCGCAGGAAATGGCCCTCCGCCGGGAAGAAAGGGATTTGGCACTTCGCCTGACCCGGGACAAAAAAGAAGCCCTCGAACGCGGCCAGTCCAGCACCCGTGACGTCAACCGCGCCGAATCCGCCCTGGCCGAAACCATCGAGGACCTGACCAAAGCCAAGGCCGCCGTCTACCAGCGCCAGGCCGAGGTCCTCTCGCTCATTTCCGACTCCCCATCCGATTCCACTCCAAGGCTCATCGTTCCCATCACGGCCCTGCCCGAGGCTTTCCCGGTCTCGCTCGATGCCGGTGCCTTCATTGCCGAGGCCCTGGCCCACCGGCCCGAATATCTGGCCGCCCGCCATAAAATTGACCGCGAGAACATCCGCTTGGTTTATGCCGAGAACCAGATCTGGCCCCAGGTGGATTTCCAGAGCACGGCCGGGTTTAATGGATTGGCTTCGGATGGTCCTGCTTCTCTGCGACGGGCGATCGGCGAAGACCAGGGCTTTCAATGGAGCGTGGGTGTGGTCTTCTCGGTTCCGATCGGCAACGACACCGCCATCGGGGCCCGTGACGCCGCCCGCAAGCGCAAGGAACAGGCCCTCTTGGAATTGCAGCAGGTGGAAAACAACACCGCACTTTCCGTCCAGCAGTTGGTGTCGCTCTACCAGGCCCAGCGCGAACGGCTCCAGGCCATGCGCTTTTTCCGGGACAACGCCCAGAAGTCCCTCTCCGACCAGGAACTCCGCCAGGAACGCGGCCAGTCCGGCGATCTGGAACTCCTCAAGTTCAAGCGCGACCTGACGGATGCCCGCACCCGCGAGCTTGCCGCCATGGCTGATCTGCAGAAAGTGCTCGTCCGTCTCTACCAGATTTCCGGCACCCTCCTCGAGCGCCAGAACATTTCCCTTTCCGATAATCTTTGAGCCCGCCGGATCCGGTGGGCCGTGCTGCCCTGGAGCCTGCCCGGTCGTCAGGTGACGGGAATGTAAAGGCGGGTGCGGAACCGGGTTGTGGCGGTGACCGCGTCGGGTTTGAGTACCAAGCGGACCAGAACGGTTTCCTGATCCTGGTGGTTCTGGTAGGAATGCCGCTCGATCCGGTCCCAAAAACTCCCGGCCCCGGCTTCCAGATGCAGGACCAGATTATCCTGCCGGATGCGTGCCAGGCTTGGTGATAGGATTTCCACATCCACCGAATGGGTGATGAGCGCGGATTCGACGGCAGCGGGGTCCGTGCATTCGATTTCATCCTCCCACAGCAGTTCGCCCTTTTCCTTGGCCAGGCTCAGGCGGCGTACCAACCGTTTGCAGTGCGCGGCAGCGGGATAGGCCCCGGCCAGGTCCGCCTCAAACAGGACGACATCCCGGTTGGTCTCCGCCTGTGAGATGGTGCCCTTGTATTCCACCCCGCATTCCTGTTCCTGCCCGTTGATGACAGGCAGGGAGTGTCCGAGGGAACGGGCGGCAAGGAAGTTGTAACGGGTTTCGCGCTTGAAGAAATCCTTCACATAGAGAGGGGCGCCGATCTCCGTGATCAGGGGCTGTCCGTCCACGTTCAGGATGAAGGAGCCGACATCGTTGTGGTTGTGGTGCTCCTCGTTGTAGCCCGCCTTGGCGGCGAGTTCCCAAAAATGGCCGGCCCCGTCTTTTCCGCGCACCACCCAGACTCCCAGATTCGGCAGGAAACGGTCCGATTTGACAGGCATGGCGGAGGGCCGGCCTGGTGCGGGGACATGGGTGAAGGTCCGGCGCCAATGGAAGAAGTCGCTCCGCTGGCCGGTCATCATGCGGTGTGTCCCGAGCTGGGCCAGAATCAGTTCGAAATTCTCCGAAGCCTGGAGGAGGCAGTCCTGCTCTCCCAGCCGGGTTCCCAGATACTGCAGCAACCAGGGAGCCAGCGGTCCGCTCGCGCCATCGGCAAAGTTGACGCTCCGCCCGTTGGAGAAGCTGACGGCAGGGGCATAACGGGCAATGCGGTTGATCAGATCATCGCCCTCGAACAGGGAAAGCCGGTTGCGGGTTTGCAACTCCAGTTGTTCGTTGAGGCTGCAGAACCAACCAAACCCATACACCCAATAGCCCGGACCCTCCGTGCATCCCCCGTCTTCGGCGAAGCCCTGGAGAAACCGGCCGAGTCGCGGAATGGCAAAGTGCAGGACATCGGCCACCAATTCCCGGTCTTCTTCCGCGGCCAGGGCGGCGCCGAGTACACCCTGGTGGCAGACCGCGTTCCAATTGCTCGTTCCCGTGGTCCAATGGAAAGTGTCCGCCCGGTTGAGGTAGTTCTCAAAAAAACAGACCCGCAAGCGCTTCCGGATCTTTTGCTGCAGGGCTGCGGGAATGACGGCAGGGAACACGGTCAGGAATTCCGCCATGGCAAACGCCGTTTCCGCCGAGAAGAGATCGATGCACATCGGATCTTTCCCGCTTGCCGGGGAGACATGGGCCGGCACGGACCAGGATTCCTCGGAAAAGACGTCTTCCAGTTTGGCGAGGAATGAAGCGAGCAGGATGGGGCGCTTGTCCGGCGTAGCCGCGAGCAGGGCGATGGCCGCCCGCCCGATTCGGCGTCGGCGCTCGAAATAGGGCAATTCAAATCCCCTCCGCGTGCCGGTGATCTGGTACTCGCGGTAAAGTTCATCGGTCAATGCGGGCATGGGCTCGCCGGCTTCAGCCAGGGCCTGTGCGCTCAGGCATTCCAGTACCGCTTGCAAGCGCGGATTTCCCAGCATGGATGCCCATGCCGGATCGCCTAGCACGGGAAGATGCGGGGCGAGACCGCCTGAGTTGAGGATATCGAGGAGGTTCTGCCTGGAGGGCTTGTCGCTGAGGAGGTTGATCATAGAGGTATAGAATTGATAGGGAATGGATTTGGAAATGGAGGACTTATTCCGGCCAGACGGCCTTGAGGTCGGGGAACGGCGGCTGGGGCCAGAGTTTGTCTTCCACGGTATTGTCATGGGAGATGTCCCCGGGAAATTTCAGGCTGTGGAAGCGGGAATGGGTCACTTCCCCGGGATTCACCGTCTGGCGGAAGTTGCCGTTCCAGTCCGAATTCCGGATGACCGCCCCGTCGCAGGAAGTCAGGACGGAATAAAACGAGCCGCAAACCTTGGATTTGATGTTCAGGGGGCCGAACCAGGAATTCTCGATCATCAAATTTTTCAGGTGGGTCATCTGCCCGCTGCAGTTCGCGGAACGGAAAAACACCGAATCCACGATGCGCAGGCCCATGATGGGGGAGGTGTCGGAGGCCAGGGTTTGCAGGGTGTCGCTGTGGTCTTTGGCATTGGTGCGGTCCCGTCCCTCCAGCCAGCAACCGGCGATGGTGAAGTTGTCCGGTGCGATGTCGGCATAGGTTTTGATCTGGGCGCGGTCGGAGCCCACCCCGCGCTGCAGGGCCGCCACTTCATACCATCCTGAATCCGGACAGCCGTTGGCCATAAGGGAGGATTGGCGGGCCAGGGTGCACATCCAAAAAAAACTCCTGCGGGCCCCGATGCCCCGGGCGTTCCCGCGATGGTTGCCGTAGCGCGGATACATGCCCGCGGTTCCGGTGATGTGGAAGCCCGCGATGGTGATGTTGGGGGAATTGATTTCAATGCCGCCGGCACGGCTGGTTGAACGCCTGCCAAGCGGAGGCCGGATGAGCACGTTCTTCTCCCAGCTCTCCTGGCCCCCGGTCAGGTCGATGGACTTATCTTCGCCCGGGTCCTGGGCGGCAACTTCAATAACCTCGCCGCCGGTACATTTTTCCAACAGGGCATTGACCTCCGACCAGTCCTTGGCCACATGCGCGGCCGGGGTGGCATAATCCGCCGTGTGGGGAGGTTTGTGGGTGCCGTCGGGACCCCGCTTGCGGGTGGTGTCCACCTCGAGTGTGGTGAAGGTGCCGGATTCCTCCTGGCTGGTCCCGTCCGCAGCGGTGACGGTCAGCTTCCAGTGGCAGGTTTGTTGGGGCGGGAGCCCGTCGATGTATACACACCGCAGTCCCTCGACGGGCCCGGTGGTTTCAATGGGTTTGGATTCGCTGCTGTGCTGCAGTTCGGTTTTGTTTCCAAAATTTTTATCCGCGCCCCATTCCAACACCGCCTTGGTGGGAACCGGTTTCCCCGCGGCATCGATTGACCGGAAGGAAAGGGTCGCATTGGACGCGCTGATGTTCCCAGCGGTCAGGTCGTCCAAAAGCCCCGCGTATACGGGGGCGGTGAGACAAAGGCAAAGGGTCAGCCAAACAAGCGGGTGTTTCATAGTTAAAAAGCCCTGTCCGGAGCATCATCCCTCTGAATGAGGTCAAACCGGGGTTTGACTTCTTCAAAAGTCAGTCCAATCAGTGATTATAGGCTTAATCAAATCTGCCAATGCAATTCTGGTGTTTGTTCCCAAAATAAACCTCCCGGGATTTTATCCCCGCACCCGGAACCTCGTAGTCATGGAAGTATTTGAACGAAAAGGATGATTGCAGGAATCAGAACGCCCCCGGGCGAGTCTTTACCCGGCCGGATACCGGGAGTATGGATGGAAGCCGGATACAACAAAGGACAGACACTTCGCACCACAGGTGTGTCCGGACGATTTGGAGAGATCAAACTATGAACATCAATAAATGGACCATGGCAGGGGCTTGTTTTTTGTGGGTTTTCAGCGGGCTGGTGGCCCAGGAAGCACCGGTGGAAAAGAAACCCCCGGCCAAGGCCCCGTCCGCGGCAGCCGCCAGCAAGCAGGCCGAGGCGGACCTGCAGGCCCACAATGCGGCACTCACGGACAACGGGGCACGGGTCAGCCTGAAGGTCCTCGAAAAGGCGGTCCCCGACAAGTCGACCACCGCCGACCAGACGTTTGATGGAAATTCCCGCTCCCGCTGCGTCGTTTCCTACGCCCCCTACATTTTCCGCGTCGAGCTGGTCGACCGGCTGCCGGTCACGGACATCCATTTCATCATGAGCGCATACGAGTCGGAGGCCGCGCCACGCGACGTGGAAGTCACCCTGTCGGATGGTTCGGTCCTGAAAAAGACCCTGGAGACACTGCGTCCGACCAAGACGGATCCGATGCCGCGCCAAACGCTCAAGGTGGACAGGGAGGTGGCCTGGTTCGAGGTGAAGGTGTTGTCGATCAACCCCGGGGTCAACAAAGAGGGACAGCCGGTGAATTACGGGGGCTTGGGGGAGATCGAGGCGGTGACGACGGCGGATCTGCGTTCCTACATGGAGGTGCCAGACCTGAACAAAACGATGCCGGTTTATGTCAACGGCGGCGCTCCGCGGAACGATTACTCCGGGGTGAAGGTCACGATGCCCCCGAAAATCGGTCTGCAGGGCTATCCCCGGATATTCATGACCCGTGCGGAGATCGTCAAGTGGCGCGATGAAATCCAGAAAACCGAGCGGGGCAAGGCGGCGGTCAAATCGGTGCGGGATGTGGTGGGTTCGCTGCTTGATGCGCCGGTGGTCATGCCGGATCCCAAGGTGCCGGCCCAGTTGAAGGACCGCGGCGATGCCGCCGCAAAGGCGCACGACCGGCTCTCGGTCAACGCGGGCCGTCTGGGGTGGGCCTACCAGCTCACGGATAATGAAGCCTATGCGGCGAAAGCCCGGGAGATCCTGGTGGGATACGCCAGGCTGTACCCCAACGATTATGCCGAGCACAAGGGGGTCAATGGCAATGACACCGGAAAGGTCATGGCCCAGCGGCTGAGCGAGGCGATGTGGCTTCTGCCGCTGATCCAGGCCTACGACCTGGTCCACGATGCCCAATGCATGACCGACGCCGACCGGACGCTGATCGAGACCGATCTTCTACGTGCCGGGGTGGCTTTCATCAACGGCAAGCGGGATGCCGCGACCGAGGCGAAGCAACGTGATACGAAGGGGCCCGGTTGGCGGACAGAGGACCCGGATACCGGGGGCAAAGCCATGGGGAATTGGATGAATTTTTACAATGCCGCATTCATCCAGGCGGGCATTGTCACGGGCGACCAGGATTGGATCGACATCGGTGCCGCGAACACCCGTTTGATGATCGCACGGGGCATCAGCGACGATGGCATGTGGAAGGAAGGGGCGATCGGATACCAGTATTTCGCACGCATGGCGCTTGTCGCCTGCATGGAGCCACTGGCCCGGCAGGGGATCAACATCTACAGCTCCAACAAAGCGAGGGTGAAGAACCTTTTCGATGCGGTCTACAAATATGCCTATCCCGACGGAACTATGCCCGGCATCAACGACTCCAGCAGGGCCAATGTGGGTGGCGATTGGTATGCCATGGCGTATGATTACGGCTGGTTGCGCTACAATGATCCCAACTACGGGGCGGCGGTGAATGCGGCCCCCCGGCAGATCTTCCAGTCATCAGCCGTGTATTTCCCCACGGTGATCTATGACAAGCTGCCTGAGCAGCCGATGCAGGGATTGGACTCGGTGATTTTTGACGGGTTGGGTTACAACATCATGCGCGGGAAAGACGGGGGCGGGCCGACCTACCTGCTTTTGAAATGCGGGGCCGTTTCCGGCGGGCCGCATGACCATCCGGACAAGCTGAACCTGATTGTTTTCGCCGATGGCGACGAGCTTTGCGGGGAGCCGCAGTTTTACCGCTACGAGGACAACCGTCATCCGGAGTGGACCAAGACGACCCTGGGCCACTACTCGCTGGCCGTGGATGAGCGCAACCAGATGAAAGCCGACGCATTGCTGACGGTCTATGACGATCACGGCGCGGTCAAAGTGATGCGCGGCCAGTGCACCGGCGCTTATCCCGGGGTGGGATTGGACCGCACGGTCATCCAGATGCCCGGATATCTGGTGGATCTCTACCGGGCCTGGGGCCGCACTTCCCACACCTTCGATTACCCGTTGTGTTTCCGCGGGGAACTGGATGCCTTGAAAGGTGTGGATGCCGCCGGGCTCAAAGCGATGGGTTCATCCTCACAGGGCTACAGTCTGTTCATGACCAAACCCGCATCGGCCATCAGCGGAAACTGGTCGGGGGTCTGGAGCCGCGCGGCCAGGGAAGCCGTGGTCGAGGGTGAAGATGTCAAAACCCGGGCCAATCCGGCCAATGAGATCAAAGTGACCGTGGTGGGTGACGGGGAGACCCGGGTCTTCGCCGGCATCGGCCCCGATGCCAGCCACAAGGCGGTGTTGCGCCGGAAAGGGACATCCGCGGTGTTCGCGTCCGTGATCGACCCCTACAAGGCCGGCGATGCGGTGAAATCCGTGGAGAGTTTCAAGGTCGACGGGCCGGTTCCGGCATACGGGCTCAAGGTGGTCCGTACCGACGGGGGAACGGACCTGGTCATCGTGCGCTTTGATGCCCAGAAAGAAGCGAAGCCGGCTGCGGCTAGTTCCTTCCCCGGTGGCAAAACAGATGCCCTGGTGTCGGTGGTCCGCAAGGACGCCTCGGGCAAGGTCATCGGTGCGGGGATGCTTGGCGGGACGGGCCTTACCTGCGATTCCACGACCCTCACCCTTGCCGCACCGGGAATCAAATGGGAGAAATGAGCCGCCGGATCCCCCGGAAGTGGATCACCGGCGGTCGATGTAAACCGGGCTGGCCCAGGCCATCTGGCCGTCGCTTTGCGTGGCTTTGATGTAATACGGGGTCCTGGCCCCGTCCGGGGCTTCGATTTCGAATTCTCCGGCCATGACATCCTCCAGCAATATGTCGGGGTAGCGTTCGATCCGGACGCGGCGGTCGATATCGCCCACGGGGATGGTTTTGGCCGCCCCCGCGCCCGGGATGTCCGCCAGGACCGCCTCCCAGTTCCCCTGGGGTGTTTCGAGCACGAGTTTCCCGGTCGTCCCGTTCTCCAGGACGAGTTCGATCCCGTCCGTATCTCCTGTGGTTTGTGAGCGGAAGCAAACGGCCCTGTTCCCGGTATCCGTAATCCCGTCGGCCGGGGAGTCGAAGGCAAATCCCTCCGTGGATACGATGTTCGCGGCATCCACCCGGATGGTTCCGTCCCATTTCACCCGCCGGCCCCGTCCGCGGATTCTGGAGCCTCCCCAGCTCACCCGCACTTTGGCGGAAGCCTTGCCGTCGAAGGCCGCGGGTCGGAGGGTCTTCAGCAGTGTCCGGCCCTGGAAGATTTCGACCATGGCGAGCGGTGCGGTACCCCGGACCGAGAAGCGGGCGGTGAAATGTGCGCCCTCCCGGATGATGGAACCCATGGGGAACCCATTGACGGAAAAATCCAGGTCGATACGGGCGCCTGTCGTCCCGTAACACCGCCGTTCGCGCAGGGCCTGGAAGACGCCCTCGCGGGTCAATTCGGGGGCGAGCACACACGTCAGTCCTCCCGCGATGCCGAATTCGCCCGCACCGGGCCCCTCCGCGCCGGGACGACCCTTGTGTCCATCGCTGTTGGCCATGATTCCCACCACGTAGCCGCAGTCGAATGCATCCCAGAGCAGCCATTCAAAGATTCCCCAGCAGGACACCACCTCGACGAGCGGACAGATGTCCTGGTCAAAATATTTCCGGATATCCGCGTAACGGCCGCCGACATGGGCGCAGACCAGGGCGTTGCCGTTTTCCTTGATGCGCTGGAAAAGAACATCGGCCGGATGCGCCGGTGTCAGCGGGGTTTCGGCTGCTTCCGGCACCTGCCAGTGGCTTGAACGGAAAATGGGCTGGTCGTCGCAGTTGTAGATGATGTTGCGGTCCCCGCCGGCGGGGCTGTTGGCCGACCACTCATAACCGGGAAGCACGACGAATGTCCCGGGTTGGTTGAATTGTTTCACCACCTTGTTCAGGCGCTGCCAGTCTTCGTCGGTCAGCTGGAAATCATTCCCCTGGTGGCAGATGAAATCGAGCCCGGCAAGATCACGGCCGAAGCGGTAATATTCCTCCTCACTGCCGGTGCCGACCGTGGAACCGGTCTGGGCGTGGAGATCGCCCCAGAATTTTTTCAACCCGGGCTCCTTCGCATGGAGAGTCATCCAGTTGCTCCGGCATCGCAGTTCCCCGGCTGTCACTTCGAGGTAACCCACGCCCGGCGTGCAGGGCAGGACGGTGTGGCCGTGGATTTCCACATGGCCTCCGCCCTTCCAGTGGAGCGTGGTGCCTTCCGGCGGCGGGGTGGGATTCATCCAGCAGTCCTCGCCTTTGATCAACGGGGTCACGCTTTGCCCGGTGACCGCCTGCGGTGGAAGCTGGCAGACCAGCTTCCCGGCCCGTCCGGAGATGATGGGTACGCAGGGCGAGGGAACGGGACGGACCAGGCAGGCATTGGTCGGATCGACAAATACCTGGAAGACGTGGGCCGACTCGATGAATGTCTGGGCGCGGATTCCCGGAGAACCCTGGCTCCGGTCGCCCAGCACAACTGTTACGGTATCGCCGGGTTCGAGTGAGCCGTCGTAAACATCAATGATCAGCGCCTTCATCCAGGGGCGGGTATGCCCCTTGGAGTCGAAGCGCACCCGCAGTTTGGCCTCGCCACCGGTTCGGACCGTGGTGAAGCCGGAGGCGGCGGGCTGGGTGAATTGCGGGGTTTCCCAGTCGCTGGCAAACCGGTGGGCCAGTTTGATGGTGCCCCCTTCGTCGATTCCATAACTGCCGACAGTCAGGGTGATCGTCCATTCCCCGGTGCTACCGGCCACGACGGGCAGGGTGGGCTCGAGCGTGACGTGGCCGAGACGGGTTTGCGCTTTGTCGCCATTCATGGGGACGGATTTGCTGTCATTTTTGGGAATACGCATAAAATCAACGACCGCGAGAATGCAGAATGGTGGAGGCCATACAAGTAGAACGGTCAGTTACATCAGTGAAATCCCGGGATGGGCTTGGCTTGGATGAAAGGGCAGGGGGTGGATCCGGTTTTACAGGACGATGTAGCCGTGGCCGCAGGTCCCGGACCGGCCTCAGCGAGGCTGGCTACAGAAAGCCTCAAGGCCTGAAGAATGGCATCCACAAATACCGGAAAAACTCTAGCCCCGGCGATCCGCCAGCTCGCGCAATAGCTGGCGCGATTGCTCCACAATGCCGTGTCCCACGGCCGGGCGGTGGGGCGGGATGACATCGACGCCCATGGTGTGCAGGGTTTGTTCCTCGAAGGCGGAACGCGGCAGGATCCCTTTGATTTCGTAGGATCCCTGTTCATAGGCCATGTCGGTTCCGATATAGCTGTATCCGCGTTCGTTGTAACCGATGGTGACCAGATGGGGGAGTGGGCAATCCTCGAGGATGGCCCGTCCATATTGGCTGAAAAGTTCCCCCTGCAGATTCAGCAGGGCGGCCCGGCCCAAAGTGGCGGCCTGGATCAGGATGCCGGCCTTCGGTTGGTGGGGGGACATGACATCACGGGGCTCGTTGCTTTGGTATTCGGCAAAATCCAGCCAGCCGGGGTTCCCGTAAGTGAACGTCGCGACCGCCCGGTCTACCGCATCGGCAAAGCGGCCTCCCAGGATGCGCAGTTGGCCTTCATACCAGGCACGCTCTTCGGGAAGTTTCCCGGAAGGTGGCGGCGGGCTTGTGGGATGCATCGCGGTATCGCCCGCTGTGCCCACGGCATAGAGGGCGGTGGTGCCGGGGTGGCGCCGTTCGATTTCCCTTTTCGCGGCACCGGCGACTTCCCCATCGATCAGGGGCAGGGGAATGAGATGGATATGGCTGGGGTAGCTGGTCAGGATGGCGAAAGGATCCCGGGATCCCTGGGCGCGCAGGCCGATGACATCGATGCGGTCCGGGGCGGGGGCTTCGAGTCCCATGCGTTTCTCGCCGGGCAGGGAAAGGGAGCTGCCGGCCCAGTGTTCAAGGCAGGTGCCGTTCGAAAGCAGCATGCGGCGGCAGGTGCTGATTGGCTCCAGTGGCTTTACTGTCGCGGCGGCCGTTTCGGCTGGAACCTTGCGCGCATGGGCCTCCAGACAGACTTCCACGAGCGCGTCTTCCAGCATCCGGGCCTGAGCTGCCAGCACCTCTTTCATTTCCGGCGTCGGCCCCTCCGGAATGGCGCTTTCGGCGGAATGGCAGTGGGTGGCCCCGAACATCATGTTTACCGGGATTCCGCCCAGTGCTTCCGCAACCCGTCGGCGGACCGGATTGGTGAGCACTTCCCGGACGAAGGGCTCGTCGCAGGTGACGACCCACAGGGAGGTATCGCCGCAGGTCATCGCCAGGGCTTCCGCCCGCAAGGGGTGGATAACTCCCCGGGTGGTTTCCTTCCGGGGTATCCCGAGCAATTTAAAAAACTCCGCCTGCTTCGGGGTGACGTCCCGCGTGGCCACTCCGGCCTTGAAGGGGGGGGTCATCGCGCCGTCTCCCTGCTCATTGCCAGAAAGGATTTCGCGGCCTGGATGCGGACGTGCGGGTCGGGGTCGTCCATCAACCGGGCGGCGGCTTCCGGGCATTCGATGGCCCGGAGGCTTTCCAGCGAAGCCAGCGTGGCGCTGCGAACCCAGGGGGAAGGATCGTACAAATGCGGGCGCAATTCGTCCCAGTCCAGGGTCCCCAGGCACTGGGATACCGTGTCGATGGCGGTGGCTTTCACAAAGGGATCGGCGGCCCCGCGCAGGGTCCCGCGCAGGTAGGATGAAGCGTGCGAATCACCCAGGCGGACCAATGCCCCCGCGGCCTTCACTCTGGCAAAATCGGTGGTTTCCCGGTCGAAGAAATCACACAAGAGCCGTCCGGCTTCTCCATTGGAAACGCAGGCGGCAAGATTTTCCGCAGCCGCACCACGCACGTAGCGGCTTGGCAGTGTGAGCATCCATTGCAGTTCACGCGCCGCGGCCTCGGTGCCGGTTTGCCCCAATGCCCCGGCTGCGCGGGCCATGTGTGCGGGACGGATGAATTTCCTCGAAAAGATGATTTCCAGGGTGCGGTGCTTCAATCCGGCGAGGACAGCGCTTACAGGCGGGAGACCGAGCAGTACGGGCGAGTAAAGCATGCAGAACATATTGAGGGTCACGGAGGGTGCTTCGGACAGATTGCGGTCGAAAAAAGGGGTTTCCATCCGGGGGGCCAGCACATGGACCGCCAGGGCGGCGGCGGCCCTCACCACTCCCGCTTGGTGCCAGTAATAGTCCTCGTAGACGCCGGGCGAATCAACGAAGGGGGCCAGTTCCAAGGCGCATCCGGGATCGCCGATCAACTGCAGGGCATAGAAGCCCGCCGTTTTGCTGCAATCTCCGTCGGTCTTGACGTAATCGAGCAGCGGCCGGATTGCCTCCGCATCGCCCAGTTCGCCGAGCAACCTCGCGGCCTCGGGTGCAAGGATCGGGTCCGCGGGCCGCAGCGCCCCGTTCAGGATGGCCCGGGCCTTGGAACACCGGGGGGCTTCGGGGTTTGTCATGAGCGGTCCGCCATCGGCGGACATCCCGGGAAAGGGGCGCTGGTTGGAGGGGCTCATCGGGTGCGCGCCCGGGTCCATGGGCCGCTATCCGAGATTGTCTTAAGTAACTGACTGGGTCAATACGGAATCAGTGCCGGGCGGCCGGGTTTTCCGGTGACTAACCCGGGTTCCGCGTCAATTTATCCAGCCGCATTGCTGCAGGAGCGCGTGGCGGTAGGCGTAGATCTCGTCCTCGGTCATCTTGGTGGGATCGAATTCCACCAGGGTCCCGGTCATGTGCCACTTGCCATTGCCCCACCAGCGCTGTTTGTCACAGTAGATGAACCAGTGGTCTTTCCCCTGGGTGTCGGGGATCATGAGGATCTCCCCGGGGGCCAGGTCGGGCGGCAGGACCGCCTGCGGGGGCAGGACCGGGGGCTGGCCTTTGCTGAGGGCGAGGATGCGGAGGGCCGGAATTTTGGGTTTCATGGGGCGGGTGCACCGGTCAGAGATCGGCGCGTTGCAGATGTCGGTGGAGCAGGGCGGCAAAGACCAAGAGGTAAACGGCGGCGGCGATGATGGATTCCAAGGGTGTCAGGCTCGCGGGCAGTGCCGCCGTGGCGGATTGCACGGCCTGGCTGACCGATTGGGGAATGGGCAGGGGGGCCAGACCCTCGAGAACCTTGTCGGGAAGGAACATCAATACCCGGGTGGGGGTCACCATCAGTGTGAAGGTCCAGCGGGCCACTGTTTCGAGAAACATCACATAAGCGAGGTAGGCAATAATCGCCAGGGCGGTGTGACGGATAAAAAGCCCGGCCAGGGTGCCGAAGGCGAGATAACCCAGGGCCTGCAGAAAAAAACCAATCACCGACAGACAGGGGGGGACGGACAACGATCCGGTGAGGATTCCTCCGAGTATTCCCAAGGCCAGATAAACCCCGGTGGCCGCCGCCGCAAGAGCCACCGCAAAAAAAACCTTGGCCGCGGCGACTTCTCCCCGGGTCATTCCGAAGATCACGCTCTGACGGAGCGTCTTGTACTGGAATTCCAGGGTGATCATGAACACGCCCAGAAAACCCAGGAGGAGGACATTCGCCCAGCTGCCGATCCAGGCCAGCAGCTGCCAGTTCTTGGGATGCACAAACATGTCCTGCAGCGGTCTGACGGTGTCCCCATTGACGGTCATCTGGAAATTGCCTCCGATGAGATGCGCCATGCCGAAGCCGCCCGCAAACATCACCACGTAGAGCACGATGAGTGTGCGGAAGGTTCCGTTGGGAAGAAAACGGCGGATTTCGAGGGAAAGAAGGGAAGGGGCGTTCATGACCGGGTGATTTCGAGGAATTCGGCCTCAAGGCTGCGTGATTTCGAGGTGAGGTGGTCGAGGGTGATGCCCTGTTCGAACGCCAGGCGGTTGATTTCGCCGGGCAGATGGCCCTCGGCCAGTTCGAAGGTCAGTCGCACTCCCTGACGGCTGAGGTTGAGGACGAAGGGGAGCCCGGCGAGAAGTTGGTGGAGTTTGTCCGCGCCGGCTTCGTTGGTGACGGCCTCGACCACCGGCCGTCCCCCCAGGATGGAGCCGACGGCGCCCGAGGCGAGGCAGCGGCCGTGCTTGAGGATGGCGACATGGCTGCAGATTTTTTCCACTTCATCCAGGATGTGGCTGGCGAGAAGGATGGTTTTTCCCTGGGCGGCAATTTTTTGGAGGATGCGCCGGACTTCGATCATGCCCTCGGGGTCCAGGCCGTTGGTGGGTTCATCGAGGATGAGGACGTCGGGGTCGCCGACAAGACAGGAGGCGAGGGCGAGCCGTTGTTTCATCCCGAGCGAGTAGGTTTTGAAGGGCGAGCGGCGGCGGTCCTTCAATTGGACGAGTTCGAGGAGGGGATCGGCGTCGAAGCGGGACAGTCCTTTGATCGTGGCGACGAGGGCGAGGTTCTGGTCGGCATCGAGGTAGGGGTAGAAATTGGGAGTTTCGAGGAGCGCGCCGATGCGGCGTCGGACGCAGGGACCCGCGGTACCGTCAAACCAGGTGAAGGAACCGGAGGTGGGCCGCAGGACTTCCAGAACGGTGCCCAGGAAGGTGGTTTTGCCGCTGCCGTTGGGGCCGAGGAGCCCGAAAACCTGGCCGGGTTCGATGGAAAGATCGAGTCCGTTGAGGGCGGCAACGCGGCCGTAGTGCTTGGTCAGGGCGTGGGTGGTGAGGACAGGCATGGGGAAAACTAATGGCGGGGTTTAATTTTCAAATGACAAAGGGTAAACCTAACGGGCATGCGGGGTGGGGGCGAGAGGAAAAAAGAGCCGGGATCATGCCGCCTGCCGTCCTCCGCACTCCATCTTTTGCCATCCGTAATCCCAGTCCAGCCATTCGTAGGGTGCGATGGTTTTTTTGTAGTCGTAGAACGAGGGGCCATGGGTGGCATAACCGGGGTAGTGCCAACGGAATCCCTGTTTCCGGGCCCAGAAAAGTTCGATCAACATGGTGGCCGTGCCCAGGCTCCGCTTTTCTTCGGAGGGATCGAAGACCGCGTAGATGCTGCTGACCGACTCCAGGCCGATGTCGAGGAAACTGGCGGCGGTCAAGCGCCCGTCTTTGCGCAGTTCCACCATGACATTGCGGCAGGGCTCCCCGTCGGGACAGGCGCCGAGGAAGTCCTCCAGGGATTGGGGGATATCATGGGTGAAGCGGGTGGCATGGGAGGAGAAGAGGTCGCGGATTTCATCGGTGACGACCGTGGGGGCGATGCGGCAGGAGAGATCGCTGTTCCTGCGGAGGATGCGGCGCTGGCTTTTGCGCGGGATCCAGTTTTCCAGGGGGAAGCGGAGGGGCATGAGTTCCCGGGGGGTGCCCGGGCTTCCGAGCGTCATCCAGCGGGTGCGGAAAAAACAGGGGCCGAAGTGCCTCCATCCCGAGGCCCAGACCGCATCCATCTCGCCGGGGGAGGCACGGAGGCTGAGGAAGGCGTCGTTCTGGGAAGACACGCCCCCAAAATACCCAAAAGCAGAAAGTCTGGAATGCTGAAATGGAGTTCTCCAAGAGGGGCCATTTTGGGCTTCTGCCTTCCCCCTTCCGCGCTCTAGGTTCGGAACCATGTCCCTGGTTCCGATTCATTTCCATTCCAGCCGTTTCCCCGGGGCGGTGGCCAAACGCTGGCACGATTCACTGGCACGGCGGGAGATGGACCACGGCTTCCACTACCTGACCCACCGCCAGGCCATGCGCTGGCTGGCCGTGCACGAGGCCTATTCCCCGGCCCGCACCGATCCCGGGTGCCTGGAAATTTATCACCAGGCCTTCGACCACGTGGCCCACACGGTCTCGCAGTCCGACATGGCGGTGATCGGCCTGGGTTGTGGAGGGGGGCACAAGGAGGCGCAATTGCTCCAGATTTTGGAAAAAGCCGGACGCCGCCCGAGCTTTGTGGCCTGTGATACCAGCAGCGACCTGGTCCTGACGGCGCTGGAGCGGACCTCGGTGGCGACGGGGATCCGCCAGCAGTCGCCCGCCCTGGTTGCCGACCTGCGCGAAGCTTCGGACCTCGGGCCGGTGTGGGACCGGTGGACCGGACGGGTGCCCCGCCTTTTCACCTTCTTCGGCATGCTGCCGAATTTCCTCCCGGGCGAAGTTTTGCCGGTGATCGCGGGCTGGCTCCGTCCGGGGGATGTGCTGCTGCTGGGGGCGAACCTGGCCCCCGGTCCTAACTATCAGTCCGGTTGCGACAAGATTCTACCGCTCTACGACAACGGGCCGACCCGGGCATGGCTCTCCGGGGTGCTGGAGGACCTGGGAATCCCCCGCGGCGACTTTTCACTGGAGTGCGGTGTGGCCGACCGGGCGGGGTTGAAGCGGGTGGAAGTGTGGGCGGAATTCCTCCGCGGGGTGGAAGTGGAGATGGACGGGAAGCGCTATGCCTACGGGAAGGGCGACCGGATGCGGCTGTTTTTTTCCAACCGGCACACACCGGAGCTGGTGAAAAATCAGGTGGAGTCTGCCGGTATGAAATGGGGGCAGGGGTGGATTTCGGGATCGGGCGAGGAAGGGGTTTGGGCGGTTACAAAATGAAACGGGGAAAGGCATTTGAACAGGAGTTAACAAAGATAACTCCGACATGCGTCGCGAGCGGGCGGAGCAAGGCGGGGGATTTCGTTAAATTTGTGAATACCAATAATCATGGGCAGATGAATCGCAGTGAGCGTTCACTCAGGCTGCTGCTTGCTGTCCTGCCTTGGGGGTTTTATGCCCTTCTGTTGACCCCCGGCCCGTGGCAGTCCTTTTTGTTCGCTCCCGCGAGGTTCAAGCAATGGGTTGGTCTTCCCTGTCCGTTGTGCGGGGGAACGCGGGCGACCGTGGCGTTGATCGGCGGCGACTGGGTTCATTCCCTTTATCTCAATCCCCTGGCGCTGCTGGTGCTGGTGGGGAGCGTCATGTGGACCGCGGGTTGTCTATGGGAGGCCCTGCGCGGCCGGGAATTGCTGCCGGGGTGGGACCGCCTGGTCGCCCGGGCGGGCCGGTGGTTGCTGGCCGCGATCCTGGTGTTCTGGGTTTACCATGCCGCCTCCGCATGGCTCCTGCCGAAGGAGGAATTGCTCAACCGGCAGGGGATCCTGTTCCGGCATTGAAAAAAAGGCCGGTCTTCGGGGCTGCCACCTTCCAGAGCGTATTCTGTTTAATCTTATGCTCGTTCTCTTACTCGTACTCATTCTCGTGCTCTCCGGGGTCGAGAGAACGAGCACGAGGGCGAGTAAGAGTAACGAGTGGAGTCTGCCGCACCGAAAGGTGATCTCGCTGTAGGGCGGGCCTCTCCGCCTCAGGCGGAGAGCCGGGTATCGGGGAACTGCCGCCCGCGAGGGGCGGCCTACAGGAATTTAATACCAAATCTTCATGACTACGCCCGGTCCATGCGATGGGGGGATCAGATGCTCCGCAGGGCCACGGCCTTGCGGTAGTTTTCCCGGACTTCCGCCTCATTCCGGCAGCACACACCGAGGTCGCGGATCAAGCCGTCCTCCAGGGAATAAATCCAACCGTGGAGGATGACCTCCTGGTCGCGGGCCCAGGCGTCCTGGATGACGGTGGTGCGGCTGACATTCAGGACCTGTTCGATGACGTTCAATTCGCACAGCCGGTCGGCGCGTGATTTATCATCGGCAGTACGCTCAAGGGCGGCGGCGTGTTGGTGGCTGACGTCCTGCACGTGGCGGAGCCAGTTGTCGATCAGGCCCATCTTCCGCCCCGCGAGCGCGGCATCCACCCCGCCGCAGCCGTAATGTCCGCTGACAATGACATGCCGGACCTTGAGATAGTCCACGGCATACTGGAGGCAGGAGAGGCAATTGAGGTCGGAGTGGACGACCACGTTGGCGACGTTGCGGTGGACAAAGACCTCACCGGGAAGGAGGCCGATGATCTCGTTGGCCGGCACGCGGCTGTCGGAGCAGCCGATCCAGAAATATTGCGGACTTTGCTGGTGGGACAGTTTTTCAAAAAAATCGGGGGTTTCGGCTTTGATGCCGAGGGCCCACTTCCGGTTGTTCTCGAAGAGCTGGTGGAGTTCCTTCATGCGTTTGGAGTTTAACGCGAAAACCGGGACAAGCAACGTCTCAGGAAAAGGAAAAGGGTGTTGGTGCGGTGAAAGAAAAAGGCCGGGCGTTGCCGCCCGGCCTTTTGTCATGTAGCCGGCCCCGGTGGGGCCGGACATCCGGGGTCAGCGACCCCGGCTACAGTCTGGACTTCAATACGCCGCCTGGGCGCCCTTGATGTCACGTTTTTTCATCCACGGCATCATGGAGCGCAGCTTGGCCCCGGTCTTCTCGATCGGGTGCTGCTGGCCTTTCTTGAGGAGGGCGTTGTATTTCTTGTAGCCGCCTTCGTATTCCTTGACCCATTCGCGGGCGAACTTGCCCGTCTGGATGTCCTTGAGGGCGGCCTTCATCCGCTTCTTGACCCCGGCATCGATGACCTTCGGGCCGACGGTGATGTCGCCCCACTTGGCGGTCTCGGAGATGGAGAAACGCATCCCGGAAATGCCGGACTCGTTCATCATATCGCAGATGAGCTTGAGTTCGTGCAGGCATTCAAAGTAGGCCATCTCGGGAGAGTAACCGGCTTCGACGAGGGTTTCATAACCGGCCTGGACGAGGGCGCTGGCGCCGCCGCAGAGGACTGCCTGTTCGCCGAAGAGGTCGGTTTCGGTTTCTTCCTTGAAGGAGGTTTCGAGAACGCCGGCGCGGGCGCCGCCGATGCCCTTGGCCCAGGCGAGGGCGATCTTTTTCGCGTCCTTGCCGGGGTTCTGGTAGATGGCGATGAGGGTGGGAACACCCTTGCCCTCGACGTACTGGCGCCGGACGGTGTGGCCGGGGCCCTTGGGGGCGACCATGATGACGTTGATGTTTTTCGGGGGGACGATGGTCTTGAAGTGGATCGAGAAGCCGTGGGAGAAGACGAGGGTCTTGCCCTTGGCGAGGTTGGGCTTGATGTCCTTCTCGTAAAGCTTGGGCTGCTTGGTGTCGGGGGCCGCAATCATGATCACGTCGGCCAATTTCACCGCTTCGGCGGTTTCATAGACCTTGAAGCCTTTGGATTCGGCGACCGGGATGGATTTGCTGCCTTTGTAGAGGCCGACAATGACGTTGACCCCGCTCTCCTTGAGATTGAGGGCATGGGCATGGCCTTGGGAGCCGAAGCCGATGACGGCGATGGTTTTTCCTTTGAGGACGCCGAGGTCGGCATCTTTTTCCGTGTAGATTTTGGCGGGCATGTGTCTTCTTTCTGGTGGGTTGTTTAAAAAACAGGGGCGGGTCAATTCCGGGGGAGGGCGACCTTGCCCGTGCGGGTGAGGTCGAGCACGCCGAAGTTGCGCATCAGGGCGATGAATTTCTCCACCTTGCCCTCGTCACCGGTCAGTTCGATGGTGAGGTTCTTCGGTTGTACATCGACGATTTTGCCGCGGAAAATGTCGCAGACCTGCATGACTTCGGCGCGGGTCTTGGAGTCGACCTTCACCTTGAGGAGGATGAGTTCACGGTCGACGGATTCGCCTTCCTTGAAGTCGCGCACATTGATGACATCGACCAACCGGTCGAGTTGCTTGAGCACCTGGTCGAGAACCTTGTCGTCGCCTTTGACGACCAGGGTCATGCGGGAGGTGGAGGGGTCTTCGGTGGGGCCGACATTGAGGGTGTCAATGTTGAAGCCGCGGCCGCTGAAGAGGCTGGTGATGCGGTTCAGCACGCCGAACTTGTTTTCCACCAGCACGGAAATGGTATGTCTCATGGTTTCCTTCAAAAACCCCATTCACTTTGTGTGGACGAGAGGGGGGCTCGGCCAATGCCATTTCCTCCCTGGGGGACATCCATGGGATTGGCCCGGCCGGGGGGATTGGCAAGCGGACAAAGATTAATGCAAGGGGCTCTGTCAGGGTCAACCGGAAAAAGCGCCCGGACCCCGTTCTGCGGGGTTCCCTTCCAGGGACGGGGTGAATGGGACGGTCTTCCGTTTGTCCGGTTCCCGGGCGAATCCGCCCACCTCCCGGATGTACCGGCTCCCGATCAATTCTTCCAGGGTTTTCTCCTCGCGCGTATGGGAGTGGCGGAGACGCTGGTCGGGACTGATTTCACCGCTGACCAGGAATTCCTTGAGGGTGCCGACGGTGGTCGGACCGTAGATCGCCTGCCCGTCGACCAGGACATACCAGACCATGCCGAGTTCCTTGAATTCGTGGACATGGATCCAGTGTTTGCCGTCGACGGAGACCTCATCCATGGGGTGGAGATGGGCCCAGTCGGCCAGGATGCGGAGGTCGCGTTCCGTGAGTCCGTCGGTCGTCTCTTCCTGTCCCATCCTTCGGATTCGAAAAGTCATGAGGCCGGGTGCCATCACCTCGTTCTGCCTAACAGAATGGGTGGTATCTTCAAGCTATAATTGCCCGGGCGGTTCCCCGGGGAACGTGGCCGGGATGCCGGTTATTTCTTCTTGAGCTGGAGCAGTTCCTCGCTGACGCGCCGGTATTGGTGCATGAGCATGTCGTAATCCTTCTTGGTTTTTTCCAGGTCGGCTTCCAATTGCTGGATGCGGAGCTCGCGCGCCACTTCGAGGGATTCCTCCAGATCGGCGGGAAAGGCGGCGGGGTTCGCCTTGCCCTGCGCGGCCTCGAATTCGGAGATGAAATCGTCGCCGAGCAGGTGGCCCACCGTCCGGATTTCGCCGGATTTGGCGTGGGTCAGTTCCTGGTCCTTGTTGAGTTCCCCGGCGCGGAAGAATTCCTTGATCGTGCCGAGGCTGGTGGGCCCGTAAAACTGGCCGTCGCTCATGTGCACCTTCCACGACATCTCGAGCACATCCAATTCGTGGGAGTGTTTCCAGGTTTCCCCGTCCTCGGAGATCTCATCCTCCGGGGCGACATAGGCCGAATCCACGAGGGTTTTCAGTTCCTCCAGGTCCATGGGGCCGAAAACCTCGGTTTCGTTTTTCTTTCTGAGGCGGTATTGAATGTTAGGGGAATCGCTCATAGTTATTTTTTGGGGATGAAGAGTTTTTGTCCTGCGTGAAGGTTGTTGTCCTTGAGGCGGTTGGCGGCGCGGATTTTCCCGAGGCCACGATGGCGCTGACTTCCTTGAGCAGGGTTTCCTTTTCCGCGGCGCGGGCCTTTTCCTGGGCGGCGGCGCTTTTTTTTAATTCGGCGTTTTCCGCCCGGAGTTTGTCGACGTCGGCGCGGAGTTCCTGCAACTGGATCCGAAGTTGCTCGTTTTGTTGGACGAGCAGTTCGATCTGGTCGGCGGCCTTGAGGATTTTCTGGCGCTCAATGGCGGCATCCTCGGCTGCGGAGGGATCGTAGGCCTGGAGCGGCAGCAGGCTCCAACCCAAAAGTCCCAACCCCAGGACGGCGCGGCAGCCGGTCAGGACGGAAAATGGGTTCGGGAGGCGCATAACTACGGTGCAGGCTAGTTTTTACTTGGGATTCGTAAAAGCTTAAAATACCCGGATCAGGAGCCGGCCGCGAGATTTTCAAATTCCGTCTCACTCAGGATGGTCACACCGAGTTCGCGGGCTTTGTCGAGTTTGGACCCGGCTTCGTCCCCGGCCAGGAGGAAATCGGTCTTGGAGCTGACGGAACCGGACACTTCCCCTCCGAGGGCGAGGATGCGTTTCTGGAAATCGGGGCGGGGCTGGCTGAGGGTACCGGTGATGACGAATTTTTTGCCCGTGAACGGTTGGGCTCCGGTGGCGGTCCGGCTTTCCGCCTCGGGCCGGATGCCCAAGGGAACGATCCGCTTCAGGAAACGGCTTCCGAGGGGGCTTTGGAAGTAGGCCAACACACTGGTGGCCACGACCGGCCCGACCGCGGTCACAATATCATCTGCTTTCTTGGAAGGTTGGGCCATGCCCGCACCGAGCAGGCGGGCACGGGCTTCGGCGAGGTTCCGCGAGGCACGGGTGAATTCGTCTTCACCCGTTTTTTTCGCGGCTTTTTCCCGCGTCCTCAACTCAGGCAGTGCGGCCACATCCGCCAAGAGTACGGAAGCGGCGAGTTCAGGAAATGTTTTGTGGAACCGGGCGAGGTCACGGGCGGTGGTTTCGCCGACTTCGGGTATGGCCAGCGCCAGAATCCAGCGCGAAAGCGGCAGGGTTTTTGCCCGCTCGATGGCCTCGCACAACTTGCGGGCATTTTTTGCGCCGTAGATCCGGGGTTCCCCGGGGGTGCCGAGGTTGAGGGTGGCCAGCTTTTCCTCGGGAATTTCGAAGAGGTCGAGGGGTTCGTCCACCAGTCCGGACTCGACCAACTTGTCGGCGACAATGCCGCCGAGGGCTTCGAGATCGAGGGCCTCGCGCTTGGCCATGAATTCGAGGCGCCGGGTTTTTTGGGCGGGGCAGGAAAGATTTTCGCAGCGCCAGGCGACAAAAGCCTCGTCGCGACGGATGGGGCCGCCGCAGGCGGGACACTTGCCGCCGAGGGAGGCAAAGAGATCGAAAGGCTTGGCGCCGGGGGGGCGCTTTTCCGGAATGACCTGGATGACTGCAGGGATAACGTCGCCCGCCTTTTCGATCACGACCGTGTCACCGATCCGGAGGTCTTTTTTGCGTACTTCGTCCTCGTTGTGGAGGGTGGCGCGGGAAATGGTGCTGCCGGCCAGGAAGACGGGCTGGAGTTCGGCCACGGGGGTGAGAACGCCGGTGCGTCCGACCTGAACGGTGATTCCCAAGAGGAGGGTTTCGGTTTGTTCGGCGGAATATTTGTAGGCAATGGCCCACCGGGGGGCCTTGGCGGTCTGGCCAAGTCGGACCTGGAGGGAGAAGTCGTCGACCTTGATGACCGCGCCATCCGTGGGGTAGCCGAAGGAGCGACGCTTTTCCTCGAGCTCGGCCACGGCCCGGATTACGGCTTCGTCACTTTCACAACGCTGCCACCAATCGGGCGCGGGCAACCGGGTCTTCCGGATCCACGCCAGGAGCGCGTCCTGGGTGGTGATGGGGAATCCCCGGGTTTCCCCGGGCGCATAGAGCACGATTGAGAGGGGGCGGCGGGCGACGAGCCGCGAGTCGAGGAGTTTGAGGGTGCCGGCCGTGGCATTGCGCGGATTGGCGAAGAGTTGATCGCCGGCGGCGCGCCGTTCGTCGTTGAGGCGCTGGAATCCCGCATGGGTTATGAAGACCTCCCCGCGCAGTTCAAGGACCGGCGGTGCGCCGTCGATGCGCAGGGCCACCTGTTTCAGGGTGCGGACATTCTCGGTGATGTCATCGCCCCTCCCGCCGTCCCCGCGCGTGGCGGCCTGGACCAGCAGGCCGTTTTCCCAGCGGAGGCTGACGGCGACGCCGTCCACCTTGGGTTCGACGGTGAAGGCGGGCTGGGTGCCGGCGGGCAGGCCCTTGCGGACGCGGGCGAGAAAGTCTAACAACTCCTTGGTGGAATACGTGTTGTCCAGGCTCATCATCTCCAGGCGGTGGGTGACGGCCCGGAATGATTCCAGGGGGGTGCCGCCCACTTTCTGTGTCGGGGAGTCGGGAATGATCCAATCCGGATGGGCTTCTTCGATGTCGCGCAGGCGGTGGAAAAGGGTGTCGTATTCCCGGTCGCTGATGGTGGGGGCGGCATGGACGTGATAGGCCACGTCATGGCGGCGGACTTCCTCCACCAGCTTGAGGTAGGCTTCGCGGTTCATGGGTTCACTTGGTGGCACGGCGGGAATTCCAAAGAAGCAGGAGGCCCAGCCCGGTGGCCACTCCCAAGGCGTCCGCGGCCCAGTCCCAGGGGTCGGGACTCCGGCCGGGGGTCAGGCTTTGGTAGCATTCGTCCAGGGCCCCGAGGAGCAATCCGATGCCGAAGAGGGACAGGATCTTCCATCCTGTCCTCCCGAGCAGGAAGCCGAGCACGCTGTAAACCGCCAGGTGGGCCGGTTTGTCGGCGAAGCTGATCCCGGTATCGGGCAGATCCCTCCCGGGGATGGAGGACAGCCCGAGGATCCCGAGATAGTAGAGCCCGGCGAAGATCCATGCCTTGGTTTTCATGGCGGTGGCCCGGATGGTGGTGCTCCGTTTACCGGGGGGCCAGCTCGCCCTGGGCGAGGGTTTTTTCGCGGGTGTTTTTCAAACCCTGGGCGTCGCCCATGGTGAGGGTGAAGATTTTCGCTTTGAGCACGCGCTGGGGCGGGGTGAAAGCGCGGCGGATGCTGGCGTCAGGAAGGGGCTCGAGGCGGGCACAGGCCAGCAGGCGCCCGTCACCGGTGTCGGCCCAGAGGAAAAAGGCCTTGCCCGGGGCGAGGGGTTCGGGGAGGTGGGCCACGTAAAGGAAGCCCTGCTGGAGAGCTTCATCCCAGACCAGCTTCCCCCGTACCGATCCGCCGTCCTCTACCGGGCCGAGCACGGCCACCTGGCCCTCGACCTGGCCGAGCATCTTCTTGAGCAGGATGTTTTCCCCCTGGAGGCTGATTTGTTCCGCCGTTTGGGGGGAGGCTTCGGCCCGGCGCTTTTCCTCGGTGCGCATGTTGAAGAAAATGGCCAG